>JADEYI010000217.1_pt1 | contig 103043 bp, 156 predicted proteins | sample 8542331 | NCBI WGS metagenome assembly JADEYI01 (sample SAMN16510988, study PRJNA670497) | mine drainage metagenome | isolation source: biofilm near Copperflume 1 | place: Germany: Marsberg coppermine Kilianstollen | collected 2018-02
ACCCCTTGTTGGACTCGCCAGATCCAAGCAAGACCCAATCAACCGTGGGCACGGCGCTCAGCAACCATAAACCGTTCATTATTACGAGCCTATGTATCTGATAGTTTGATCATGATGCCTTGAGGTCATGATGGCCCTGAAGCAACAATGGGGTGATTGGTGTTGTGTACCTGTAGGCTCGCAATGCGGGCGGTGTTGTCATCCCCGGCAGTGCTCGCTGCCTCCATTTTGCTCTGCAGAGCTGCTATGGCCTCCTGTCTCTGCTTCATCTGCGCAACGCACCACATGCATGCGATGAGGCCCTTACACCAACACAAGGAGCTGCACACTTTCTTCTCATCCCTGTAGTGGTGCTTGCAGAAGCATCAATGCCAACCCAACATAAAAACAATGTTCTGGCGGAATCTCACCTCTTCTTGCAAAGCAGCCACCTCGGCTTGCTGTGGCAGCTGGCCAGCGGAAGACCCATTGGTTTCGACCACACTCTCATCTACGTCTGTTGTCTGATCAGGCTTGACAGGCTGACTCTCTGTGACAGGAACAGCCTCCACTGTCTCCAGTGCATCTGCCTCATGTACGCTGGGCAGCGCCTCAGCAGCTGGTTCAGCCATTGGGGATGTCTCTTCTGCCTCTGCAGCAACGTCCGCAACTGCTGCAGACAACAGGGCAGCCTCCTCTGCAGTGGGGGCAGCAGCGCTCTCATCAAGCTCTGAGCTGACTTCGCCCTTCTCTGACTCTGGCTGAGCCTGGAGCTGGCCAGTCTGCATCTGGACAGTGTCCGCTGCCATGTCTTCTGCTGCCAATGCCTCTGCCGAGCCATTGATGGTATCCCTGCTCTCATAGTGGTCCTTAGCTTGCTCATCCACATCATCAACAGGCGCCTGCATGCCTTCCAGTGCCTCGTCTGACAGAGCGTGCAGCTGCGCTGGCAATGTGGCGGCCTCCTCTGTGGCGAGCTCAAAGCCCTGCAGCTGCACAGGCGCCTCTGTCTCCAGCATTGCCAGGTCCTCTGAAAGCTGCTCCGGGGCAGCTGCTGGCGCCTCTGCAGCAGCTACTGCCTGCTCAACCTCCAGTGCCTCTGGTCCACCCTCCTCTGCCTGATCTGCCAATGGCAGGTCCACTGTAGCCACTGCCTGCTCAAGATCCACTGCCTCTGCTCCATCCTCCATGGCCTGATCTGCTCCTGTATCCTGTTCGGGAGCGCCGAGCTGGTCTTCAACAGCGCTGCTGCCCGGCTGTAGGGTGGGGCTGCCCGTGCTGGGCAGCTGGGCAGCCTCGGGCAGGCGAGTGAGCATCCACTCCAGCGCTGTTGTGGTGTCCAGGCTGGACACGCCCTGCGAGGCCACCACCGCAGACTCCTGGCCGGCCGCATGCGTCAGCGCTGTCTTGCCCTGGCGCTGGCCCGCCCCCTTGCCCTTTCCACCGCCGCCTGCGTGGCAGCACCTCTCACATGCTTGCAGCGCTTATGAATGCCAACAAACCTTGCCAAAAGCCGCTGACTCTAGCATATGGTTACTGTGTCACACCAAAGCTCCCTTTCCCTGCTTTCTGGGGCTCGAGACAGACCCGGCACCATAATTCTGGGCTTGTCAAGACACAGGATATTAGGAGCCAGCAGGATTGCTAGGAAGTATGGTGCACACCTGGGATGGAGACCGTGCTGCCGGTGGACGGAGGCACGGAGTACTGCGGCGTTGCCCGCCCCAGGAATGCTGCCTTGCCGTCGGCCGCCGCGCCGCTGACGGCCGCCGCGCCGCGCCCCGTCCCCACCAACGTTCCCTCCACCTTTTCCCCTGCCACCACCGTGTCCAGAAGGCCCTGTGCTGTGGGCTCTTCAACAGCCTCCAGCTGCTCCTCATCCCTGACATCCTCGTCTTCATCCAAGGCTTCGTCCTCAAAGTCCGGCGAGCGCGCACTGAGGTTCTGGTAGTTGCGGTGGCGCTGCAAGAAAGGGTCCTCGGATGTATGCGCACTCTCAAGCTGCCTCTCCCGCCCCTGGGCCCCGCTGCTGTCCAGCTGGACCAGCCGCTCCTCCTGTGTGCAGCTCACGAAGCTTAAATAAGCATACAGGGCTTCAGCACGTCCCGGTTGGGCTCATTTGTTTGCCGAAGGCTGTCAGTACTAGCATTTATGCATCCGCAGAAACATGCATGCAGGATCAGTGGAGGTATGGTGTAAGAGGATGGCAGGGGAAACCCACTGCATCAGAGTCAAAGCCATCTGCATCTTCGCTGACAAAGCTGAAGCCATCTTCCAGCTCATTGTCAGTGTCGAAGCGGTCGGGGTCCTCTCCAAAGGGGCTCATCCGCTGCTGCCTCCCTGGCCTCGAGCCTGCATTAGTGATAATGCTCTCGGCATCTTTAGGAAGGAAACATCATCTTATCAAGCCGCAAATGACTCATGCAATATGCTAGCAACCTTGTACAAGCTGGAAATGTACAATATAGGGGCAATGCCACAGGACTTGTTTTGTAAGGAGCAAACCTGTGACAGAAGGATTCATATCATCATCGATGTCCTGAGAATCCTCCACTCTGGCCTCCTCGTCTTCATCGTTGTTGAAGGCCACTGCATTTGTTCGTTCAGCCTGTGCATCGCAGACGAATATGTGTATCAATGCTTGCAATGTCAGTACTTTGAGTAAGACCAAGGGATGAATTCTGGTCCAACTGGCATGAGCAATGCAGGGCCTGCAATGAGAAAGATTGAAATCCCAGTGCTTCTGCCGTGCACCACTGTTGGCTGGCTGAAGCACAGTAATGCAAGTGATGCCACTTAAATGCCTGCCGGGAACAGAGGAGCGCACCCTTTGGTGCTGAGCATAGTCCTCGCTTGCCAGCTCTGCAGCTGCGGTGCCCTGGTGCTCAAACATCTCCATCATCTCACTGGGCCTGTTGTTCATCATGCGCCAGTCCCTATCCTGCAGGCACCGACCAGCACCGATACCTTGAGAATACAGCCCGATTCTGGCTAGGACTGCTTGTCTTCAGTGACGCTTTTTGCTGTGGAGGATCTTTTTGTGGTTACTCATGCAACACATCAGTGCTTTGATTCTCCTCCCAGCACTACTATCACTCTCCAGCGGTGCCACAATTAGGAGGCCAAGACAGGTACAGATCATTGCCGCACCGGGAGGTCCTTCTCTGCAGTTGGTCTGCTTTCCATGTTCGGCCCTCGCTCGGCGTCCTCACCCGGCATCCCATAATTCCCCTCCTCTGATTCCAGCTGTGTCGCCCACATTGAAAAGTCCTCTTCCTCATCATCAGCGCCAGTGCTGTCCGTGACACCAGGCAGCCTGCATCAGCTCATTACTCATTAGCTTCACAAGAGTGTGGCAATACTCATCCTTTCATAACAAGCTCCTGACATTTCACAAAGGGTACCTTGCAGCTCTTTCATCCTCGCAGTGACAATAGGCACACAATGTCAAGAGCCACAATGTCAACACCTGCGTTTTGGGCGCCAGAAAGCAAAAGGTAGCTACAGACGCTCCAATCACAAGGCAAGTAGCAGGCATTTATATCTCAAGTTCAAGCAAACACATGCCTGAAGCCAGAGCTGGCAGCCGCTTCCTGGTACTGCCGCTGCAGCTCTGCGCTGGCTTCCATCTGCTCTGTCAGCAGCACGGAGCGCTCGTCCTCCAGGGCAGCAAAGAGGCGCTGCGCAAGATCGGTCTTGTTGCCCGTCTTGGGCAGCCCACGTTCCACCAGAGCCTGTTGCAGTTCTTTCTGCAGGCACACAATAAACACAGTCATAGCGCTGCAAGCCTGGCAATCAGCTGCAACATGCAGCAATGCAAACGCCATGCACATTGCAGGAGGCCATCCTTAGGGGTGCTTTGCTCAATGCAGGTCTCCAACCCACGTTGTTGCATGGGCTTTACATCGTCACATGTCCTCACACGGGGATACAAGACATGAGCAAGGCGAGCATAAAGCAGCAGTAGGTATCTATCCTCCCTATGCGCAGACAAATGCCTCTCGATGGTTCTTGTTGATGGGTGCAAGGGTTCTTATTGAAGTGTGCAGAATGGGCAACGCAAACACTCTTGTAGGGGCTGACCGTACCTTTGTGAAGTCGAGGAGAGTAGCCAAGCTGTTGTCCGTCTCCACAGACACGCTGAGGGTGTCAGATTGAAGTTCGAACGTCGCAGGTTCTGATCCAAGCAAATGCGGCACATTGTCCCTGCTCGCACTGGTTGAAGGTGCCTCTTGGATTGTGCGCTCCTCACCCTGGAGTGTTCGCATGATGTCAGAAAGGGCCTGGTCCAATCTGTCTTATCTACGAGTCATCATCGTTCAGGGTCAGTACAGCAGTAGCATTGGTCATGGAAACCCAAGAAGTTTACACTAATGCAGGTAGAGGCGCACACCAGGAACACTGTGAGGGCGGCATGCAGACGTTCAACAAGCTCTTGCTTGTTTCCTGAGGCGTCTAGGTCCCGTATCCTCAGCTCCTCCTCCAGCTTCGCCTGCACATCAGGCTTGCAACTTTATGGTCATCGCACATTTTGCAAGGCGCTTCCCCCCACAGCACATATTATGATGTAAATCCTAAGCGGTGCTTCCATCATGACGTTTCCTTTCATAGCGTGCTTATCCAGTCAAGGGGAAGACATGGGACAATAATCACCTTGGGGTACTTTCTCAGGGCCGTCTTGTTCAGAACCTGGGCCTGTGGAAAGATGCTATCTCCTTCTTGGTGCTCATCCCTCTTAAACTTGCACTGGATCTGCTGTCGACTTTGCACTTGACTTGGAGGCAATTTGCCTTGGAGGGGCAAGTGAAAACGGCGGGCGAGGGGGGTTCTCTGCATCACAGCATGCAGCACTTCGATCAGCAGTTGTGCACTACTGGGGGCATGCATATTATCACTCCAGCTACCTCCGTCCCGCCATGTTTTGAGTATGATGCAAGAGAAAGCCAAATATCATTGTGGACATTATGGCATTTAATACCGTTAGGCATCGCGCCCTCATGAATTCAGCAAAAACTTCTATACAGGTTGAAGAATCGTAAATGGCGGAATTGAAGAGGGATCTGATATTGAAGTGTTATATTGCATTGCATGATGTACCAGAGTGGCACGCATATTTTGAGTCGTGCTGCTGACGTGCCTGATTCGCGGATGGTCCCAAAGAAGCGGGACGCAGCTGCAATCCGCTGCTAGACATGGTCAAGCAACGCTTCAGGCTCTGTAAGGGGGTCACATCAGCGATCCGACGCTGCAGATTGTCCTGGCTTGTTTTAGTTGCAAACTTGCTGATGACGGGATTGATGGAGCGAAAATGTATCAATTGCAATGCACTTCAGCAGCTTCTGATTACTCACAAGCCACACACAATGAGAGTACTCTTGCGATGTAGAATGCTTTGATGTGATCGCCAAGGCGGGAGACATCGCAATTTGTGCTGGGCTTGCCCCAATTCATTATTGCCTCTCAAATTCCCCTTAAAGTATAAGTAGGGCTTTGGAGCGAGCACGTGCCAGCCTTAGATCATGCTCGACCACGATCTCTCATAATCGTAATTTTTGTTTCTCTGGCAATATCTCCTGCATTATTTGAGTGTCTTGTTTGCTTATCTACCTTACATCTGCACCTGCAGGTTGCTGCGCTCAAGCTCTTCTGAGAAATTTGTTGTACTAGTCCTGCTTGACGTTTTCGTTGCTCTGTGCGGGATTTGTACACTAGTTGAAATGGATCGGAGTTTCATGGGGATTACAGGCAGCCAAGGCACAATGCTGGCAAGACATGAGTGTGTCTTGCCGTTTGTGCACCAACAGATGCACTCTCAGCGTGGGTGTGACAGCAAACGACAGGCATTTGCACCTGCACGTGCACCTGAAGTGGTGCGTTGTTCGAATTATTCCCCTGTTGGATTGGCAGACTGACGCTGTGCGCTTGAGCGTTCCTCTCAGTCAATGCTCCCACTGCAGGAACCTTTGGTTGCCAGTCCGTCTGGACAGGAGAGCAGAAGCAGACTTGGAGAGGGCATCCGCTCAGACTTTCCCATACTGCACCAGACCGTGCATGGCGACAAGCAACTCATCTACTTTGATAACGGCGCCACATCACAGAAGCCAAAGCAGGTGCTAGAAGCACTCAGGGCGTACAACGAAGGCTACAATGCCAATGTACATCGCGGGGTGCACTATCTGGCAGCAAAGGTGCGCTCAGAGTCTCAGACTTGAATGAGCAGGAGCCGGAGCATTCCCTCAAGGCAGCACGGTGTTGTAGCTCCCTCCAGCTGCATTATACCTGCCAACCGAGCTCCAAAAAAGATAAGTGATGGCGCCTGAGCAAGGCGCTGTGTGCAGGCTACCTCTGCGTATGAGGATGCGAGAGACAAGGTGGCCCGACTCATTAATGCCAAGAGCTCCAGGGAAATTGTCTTCACTCCGAATGCCACAGCCGGGCTCAATCTGGTAGCGCAGAGCTGGGGCCGCAGCAACTTGGGACCTGGCGATGAGGTTTATCTCTGGAATGCTTTGCTGTCTTTGTATAAGGACGGAACGGATCTCGTTGTCCTGCCCAGAAGATGCATGTTGCTCTGGCCACTTGACAGGCAAGGTGCTTGGCATGCCAAGGCTGCTGCCTGTGAGATTCTGTCTCATGCTACTTCCTGTGTCATGCAGGTTGTCGTTTCTGTGGCTGAACACCACAGCAATCTGGTGCCATGGCAGATGGCCTGCCAAGCAACAGGAGCAACCCTCAGAGTGGTACCTCTTACCAAGGACACACAGGAAATTGATATGCAGGTACTCTCTCAGTTCCACTCCGTGATCGTTAGTTATTAATTTGTTGGCCAGGCCAGGATCTGCACATGTTTCTATTTTGTAAGGGTGACTGACACAAAATCTGCTATTTGTGCTCATCACACAGGCGCTTAAGGATGTGCTGTCAGAGAAGACAAAAATTGTGGCACTGGTCTATGTGTCCAACATGCTGGGTTCCATCCTGGATGTGGATTTTGTTGCAGAGGAGACTCGCAAGGTGAGGAGTTTGCAATGTTGACCCATTCATGTCTCATAGCACTGTTCCAATGGGATGTTGCAGCATCCTATGATTGATCTGCCTGTGATCAAACCAGCTCTGCTATTGCCCATGCAGGTTGGAGCAAAGCTCCTACTCGATTGCTCGCAAGCAATTCCCAACATGCCAGTGGATGTTCAGACACTGGGTGCTGACTGGATAGTGGCCACTGGTCACAAGCTGTGTGGACCCACTGGGATTGGTTTCCTGTGGGGCAGGTGCTGCTTTCCTCAAGCTCGGTGCATGCAGACTCTTTCTGCTCTCGGATCAGGATGTACCTGGCTCAAGAACAGAGTAAAATATATTCATTATATTCTGTGATTCTGCGTGTTCCACTAATCCTTCCATTGCATGGCAGGAGCGAGGTGCTCGAGCAGATGCCACCATACTTGGGCGGAGGTGAAATGATTGAGGTGAGTGGCATTCTCCAACGCATTGGAGCCTGATGCAACTCCCTGCAGTTGTGATTGAGATCCTTCTGAAGACTGCCAGGGGAGGTTGCTGAGATGTAGCAAAGTCATGTATTGAGCGATGTCTTGTGCTTCGTGCAGAATGTGTTCTTGGATCATTCGACGTATGCGCCGCCCCCGTCCCGGTTTGAGCCTGGCACACCAGCCATAGCAGAAGCTATTGGAATGGGCGCCGCTGTGGATTACATCAGCGATTTGGGTTTGGAGAACATTCACAGCTATGAGCAAGAGCTGGGCGGATACTTGTATGAGAAGGCACGCTTCCTTTTCATCACTAGCCTGCTGATTTTTCACCTGGGAAGCCTTTAACTGTCTGTCTGCTGAAGCCTGCAGCAAGGTTGATCTTGGACAACTGTTAGAGCTGCAAGATCTGTGTTGCTGAGTATTACTGGTGTGTTGCACAGCTGAATTCCGTGCCGGGGGTGACCATATATGGGCCACCGCCGGAGAAACGGGGATCTCCCCTCTGCTCCTTCAATGTTGAGGGAGTGCACGCAACAGACCTCTCCACGTTCCTGGATTTCGAAGGTGAGCATTTGGACATTGCCTGTACAAGGCTGTCAGGTTTGTGTTCATGCAAAACATCCTGAACATGCAGACGTTGGGGCACAGTTTTTACTTTGAGTTGACCAAGTGTCTGTTGAATCGCAGGCATTGCAGTGCGATCAGGACATCACTGCACGCAGCCGCTGCACCATCACTTGGGCATAAATGCGTCAGCTCGAGCTTCTCCTTACATTTACAACACAGTGGTGAGTGTGGTGGTTGAAAGTGTATCTGCTTCTGTTGAAACCTTGTCTCAGACACCTTTCCTTGTGGAGTTTGAATTCATCAAACGCTCGTGCATGGATGCATGCATGCATGAAGGTGACATCATGTGTCCTGTGGCTTGCAGGGTGAAGTGGACACATTTGTGGAGGAGCTGCAGAATGTCCTGAAGTTCTTGAAGTGACCAGGGCGTTCTCTAGAGATCTCTGATCGTTCGACCACTTGCACGTTCGAACGGAATTCCGGCTGAGAATATTTGGCAGACCTTGACAAGACTGATTGATCAGCCATGAGGATGATGACCATGTTTCAGGAGTGTAAGAAATATTATTAAATCCCATCGTGCTCATCACGAGGTCCTTGCAATCACTGCATGAGCATGGCTGAAACCAAAAGGCCAACACAAGGCTATGGGATTACTAACCGTGACAAACCACAGGGCCCTGCAGTGGGCTGGGACTGTGAGCATGGAGTCCAATGCCAACACAAAACATTGACAAGCACATCATGTCTCTTAGAGCATGTGCAAGTGCAGTTGCTGAGCATTTGGTGATCGACAAGGTGGAATCGTACACACAATAGTACAAGTTAATAGCTATTCTCCACAGCCTGGCTTGGATGGATTGACTTATTGCCTAGGATGCACTCTGATATTTAAAGGATCGTTCCTATTTCAAGATGACGGGGGCTTGGGACTTTGTCGGTTCGTCCCCGGAGTGCGCGACAGCAAACGTCTCCTACGCACATCGCGTTCAAGATCATGAAAAGTACAACTGGTGCACTGTACCAAACAGCGGCAGTGATGCAGTACTCTTCATCTCCATTGCAATTCTCGCCTCCTGTATATGCTCAGGGCAGCTGTCGGCTCTGTACATACTACTTCTAGGTGGGCCCCGCTGCAGATCTGAGAGGCCATGCATATGCCTTGGTCGCTCTGCATGACTTATAAATCTCTGAAATCCAGTCTTTGTAAGAGCTCAATGCTCAGCATCGTGTACTCGTCAGGAGATGCTCACCTAAATGAAGATGGCATGGGGCACCTTGACACCAGCCCAGCGACGCAGAAACTGCTGCTTGCTACCAAAACTGCAATTTAAAGAGTGATCGTCTTGAATTTTTGTTCAGGTGGTCTTTGCCAGGCGCTGTCCTTCCCCTTGAACTTGGGACGGGTTGGAAATGCCTTCGCCCTGTTCCTGGGGGTGGAGCCTGCTGACATCTTTCTGTACGTGTTCTTGCCGCCCATCCTCTTCGACGCCGCTGTGCGGATAGACTACTATGTCTTCAAGAAGGTACAGCAGGGCATCACATTTGCATGCATTCATATCGGCAGCCCCATCCCATGTCGTGGCTTGCCCTGCTTCATTCGTTTGACAGCTTCATAATTTGGCCTGCTTAATAAAAGGCCCTGTGCTATCAAGACTCCAACACCGCTAATCGTGACAAGCATGGACAGTATCTGCATCTCATGTGCCCATGCATGCCAACCAGTGTTTGTGCATGCAGATGATCGTGCATGTGATCTCCTTCGCATTCCTGGTGGTCATTGCCAGCACGGCCATGTTTGTGCCCATCCTGCTGTACGTCCTGGGCCTCAAGGACTTAGGCTGGACCTGGCAGCATGCAGCTCTGTTCTCGGCCATGATCGCATCTACAGATGCAGTCGCTGTGTCTGCCATCCTCAAGAAGGGTGCGAGAGTCTAACAGCATCACTGGGCATCTCACTGGACAGTTGTGCATGACTGCCATGTATGTACCTTTTTGTGCCTCAGCCATGACAGGCGTGGACCTGTCGTTTGCGCGCTTCAATGTGCACAAGGGTTGTAAGGCTCAAAGCAGGATGCATGGCTGAGCAGGCGGCGCGCCAGAGAAGTTGATCGTGCTCATGGAGGGCGAGTCACTCTTCAATGACGCCACCTCCATTGTCCTCTTTGAGATCTTCTTCCGCATGGTCAAGCGCATGCAGAACGGCAAGACTGCCAGCGATCTGGGGTTCTTTGAGCAGATGCTCGAAATCGCAAGCAGCATCTGCTGGCTGGCTTTCGGTGAGGACCCCTGAATGCATGCATGTCTTCTGAGCCTCTACTGGCTTGTTGTGCGCTGTCTCGACTGCTTGGCAGGCATGCATGTCATCTGCAGCACCAGCTGGAGCACCTGAAGTGGCAATTGCTTTGCTGAAGCAAGCATCGATGCCTTTTGTTGACTGTTGCTTTGACACACATGCGTCTGGCTTCAGGGGGAGTGGTGCTGGGCCTTGCCTTTGGCGTGCTTACTCGCTTGGTGCTCAGACTCATGCACAGGCGTGGCCACAAGGCCCCTGAGCAGCTGGCGCTCATTGTTGGCATGGCATACCTGTCCTTCTATGTGGCCAACGGTCCATGTGAGTCCAGCCTTCTCTACTCAATGCAAAAGTGTACTGCTGTGCTGATAACCTGCCATGGGCTTGACAAGACAATTTTCGCATGAGGTTTGCAGGCTCTGTTGCTGGCATTGACATGCTTTGCAATCAAAACGTTGGACTGCATTCTGCATTCTGCCTGGCGTGATGTCAGTAATGGTCCAAGCATGATGTTTGTAGACCATGCATGAATAGTTATTGGTCCGTGTGTGCTCAGGTGGGGTGAGCGGTGTCATAGCAGTGGTGGTGTTTGGCCTGTATGGCAGCGCGACAGGCAAGTGGCACATGAGTCCTCGAGTGGTGGAGAGTGGCGCCTTTGAGATCTTCTGGGACACAGTGGTCTTTGCCTTCAATGGCCTCATCTTCTTCTTTGCTGGCGCCTCCTCCATCAACTTCTTCTGGCGCTCCTCCACGGTGACCAATCTGTCTGCAATGAATGCTGCAAATCACCAGTGAAACTTGCCTGATGTGCACCAGTGCGCACCCCTGTGAGGACTCCTCCAGTGCATGCATCAGGAAAGATAACTTAAAGTTGGAATAATTGTAGGACTTCCAACCGCATGCACAGACATTCTTGATAGTCTAAGAATCTGTCACAGACTAACGTTCATCCTAACTTGCTGTGCCACAGGAATTGTTTGAGGACGAGGGCAATCTGGCAGTCTTGTTTAAAATCTTCTGGCGCCTCCCACTGATTTTCATTGCCACTATCATTGTTCGGGGAGTCACCATCGCGCTATTCAACCCCTTATTCAAGCTCGCAAAGTCAGGTGAGCTGCACTTACAGCTCCTTCCAAGAATTACCATCATTCATCCCTGTATGGACATGCTCCCTTAATAAGAGATAAGCCAAGTCTTGAGGCTACATTCAAGCCAGTGGGGTTTGGAAAGGGATGCAAATACATGCTGTTAGAATTATCCAGCAGATGCATGATTGACATGCAGATGCATGCTCAATAAAGAACCATCACTGGCAATGTTGCGTGTTGCAGAGATGACAATGTCGGAGATTTTGTTTGCCACGATCGGTGGGCTGCGCGGAGCGGTCTCCCTGATCCTAACCCAGGTCGTCGTCACAGAGCAGAACCCAGATCCAACGCTAGCCAACCGCGCAGTCACTGCAGAGGTGCGCTGAGGCCCCTCTAAGTTTCACTCATGTCTCATCCCTAGCAATGAACCTGCCAAAGCTCTCATCGTCCTGGCAGGGCTCCTCTGGCCACCGACTGCAGATGCCACACACAGCGCCATTTTCCAATGTAGGTATTGTTAAAGTCATGGGGATCTGGCAGGGATCTTACTCAGCTATCGCACATCGGCGTTTGCTCAATGGGGTTTGCTCTGACATGGATTTTCCTTGTGTGTGACAGCTGGCGCTATGGACAGCGGGCATAGTGGTGTGTACTCTGGTGGTGAATGCCCCGCTGATGCCGCTGATACTGCGCTGGACCCGGCTGAGCGATATCTCCCCCGTCAAAGTGCGCATGCGCGGCAAGGCCGCCCGGGCGCTGCTGCGCTACACACGCACCGCCATCGAGGACCTGCAGCATGACGAGGACGAGATGCTGCGCGGTATTTCATCGTTACGCAATGCATATATGTCATCTGCACGAGCTGCATGCATGCCTTCGGGGAAAATATCTGGAGGGTATGCAGCAGAAGGGGATGCTGGTCAGGGCAATGTCAATTGCTCATTTGCGAGTCAGATATGGAAGGCATCATGCAGCAGCAACCAGGATCTTTCATTCCATATTGCCCTTACCAAGGCTGGGACTTGACAACTTAATCAATGCATGCATGCATGTCCAGGCGTGGACTGGACGTCAGTGGAGACTTTCGTGGACTTGCATGGGAAGCTGGACCACTTTGCACAGATATCCCCCTCCAACGCTGAGAAGCAGAAGTGAGACTTGCATTTACTACGCCATGAAATTTCAACTAGTGCATTCTTTCTTTACGCATTCTTGTGTGGCCATCTCCTCGCTAATTTATTGCAAGGGGCAGCACAATTAGGATTGCTGAGACCCCTCTATCTAGCCAATATAAATGTAGTTTATGATCTGCTGAGGCAATGCAGGTATTGCACCATGCATGTTGGGATGTGGGATATACTCAGCACTACTAACTTGTGAACAACATTCTGTGCTGCAGGGCGCAGGATAAAGCGCTGGCAAAGACTGCACACTGGATCAACGGCTCATCCTCAGCGGTCGGCGACGCCCAGGGCCCAAGGCGCTCCTCTGGGGACGAGGAGCAGCCGCTGCTGTCCAGGCTGAGCGTTGATGAAGAGATGGGCCTGGTGAGACAGCCATGACTGCCAATAGCGTTGATGAGCTAGATAGGAAGTTCAAGCCATCTAAATAATCTTCGAGGGGTTGCAAACCTATATGCTTGATTGGTCTGTCGATAAGTATCAAACCCCGACATGGTCTATATGGCGAGTCTTTGTCCATACCCATCATTGCTGCCTCAGGCTTACTGGCAGCACCATGTCTCTGCAGGTCACTGATCAAGTCATTGTCTCTTTGGTGCTGGAGTAGGTGCATGCTGCCTCTTGTGGGAAGGTTGATGAGCGCTTTTATGGCTGTGCAGGCAACAAGGGCCACTCTGGCCACATTGGAGGAGGGAGAGAACGAAGCAGGTGAGGGGGAGGACAGCGGAGCTTCCGCCGAGCTGCCACCCGCGGAGCTGGCGGCCGCCAAACAGTGCGCGGCCAACCTGCTGCGCGCCAACACGGTCGCAGAAGAGATTGCTCCCTCGGGCACGCATTCTACCCTACTGCAGCTAACCAGCTCTGCCAGGAGTGTTGTTTGTTCCCAAACTTGCCTGGTAGAGGGCGGGTTTAGCATGACAGGGGATGATAACTGTTTCAGGAATAGCCGATGGAGAGCAATGGAGGTTTGGCATGGTTGTTTCAGGGAATTGTCGGTACACAGACGATCAACGATGAAGATTAAGTAATCTTTTCCGGGGCATGCAGGCATGCAAACGCACTTCGGCCAGGTCATCGGGGCCGCGGAGGGCAACAAGGAGATGAAGGACCGGCACCAGGGCTTTGGGGCCTATGACGTCCCCTTCCTCGGCCCATCGCGGCAGAACCAGGAGAAGGAAGCTGAACAGGTGCCCTACTCCTCTCGCTCTTGCATGTATATCAAACCGGCAGCTCCTCCCATCTTTCCGGCCATTTGTATGCATTCATAGACGACGAAGACTCGCAAATGCGGCTGCTCGGTGAAGCATTTGCGAGTCTTCCTGAGAACAGCTTGTCTTAGCGTTAAAATCTGTCTTTGCAGGAGGATGCTGAGCATGTGATCGACATGAACGATGATGAGAGCGAGCCTGAGGTGCTGGATTTGGAGAACCCGGCGTTTGACATCCGCTTGGCGGACGAGCTGCCCGCGCAGCCGCCCAAGATGGACCTCGTGGACCGGCTGGAGTTTGAGGAGGACGCAGCAGCCTCCAACATTCCCTCCTCCCGGCTTTCCCAGGCCTCCCAGTGCGTCTACATGCCCTTTGTTAAGAACACTTTGCATAGTGCACATGGCGTTTAACTGCGGTTCTGTGCCTGACAATAAGTCATCTTCCTCCATGCGACGTACTGTTCTGGAGTCTCCTTGTCCTAGTTGGCACTGATCTCTCTCCTGGCGACTTCAAATCCCACGCCATCCTTCTGCATCAAGAATGAAGACTTGTAACTGGGTTCATGGGTCCTGAGCAAGCCAAGTGCTATTAGATATGCCATATAGGTCATTGGGTGGCTACAAAGGTGTCTTTCCTACAACTCATTCAGCGTGAACCGCAGGGGGTTCATGTCGTGTTGGCTATCATCTGATGTGCAAGCAGAAGCAGTGCATGCATTGTTTGGAACCCCTTTGTTGTCGGCTGCAGGGCGTCACAGGGCACTGCGGACACAGTGCTGCAGCGAGAGCTGCTGGAGCAACAGCCGTCTCCCTTCCAGCAGTTTGCTTCCCAGAGCTCAATTGACTCCATGGCCACCATCCCTTCCACCACTGCACAGCAGGCAGTGCAGGCTCTTCCTGCGCCATCACCCTTCCAGGTCTGTGCTCAGGCTGCCACCTGCTCGGATCCTCTAATGCTTCCTCTTCGACTATGTTCTGTGGGCATGCCTGCAGCGTCAAACTGCACTGTGCTGCATGTAAGCATGGAACCATATGGGACTGATGCATCCCTTGCTGTGTTCAAAGGCACATTCGCACATCCAAACTGACCTGTGCTGCAGATTGCCGCTGACTCACGGTGAATCTGCTGCATGCCAACACTTTGAGATGGTTTTTATCAAGATTGTGGCTGACGGAAGGTTACTGTCTCCAGGACGTGCTGCTTTCCACCCTTTCAGGGAGGGAGAGCCTGCAGCGTAAGCACCGCAGCACCGTCATCCCACAGCCCATCATTGTCCCGAAGATGGTCAGGCCTGGGTGAGTCACCACAGCCCCCATCACGGCCCTGCCTCTAGGCAGTAGAAGTTCATAAGAGTGTTTTGCTGGAGACTTCCATGTCCTGTAGGGTGAACTAGAGTGGTACGCACATGGACAATGCATGATTTTGATTCATTTCCAAATCTTTTTCTTAATTGATCCGTGAGGTTGCTTTCGCTTTGAATCCCCAAGCGCGAGATTTGACATTTCGGTTGGTTTTGGGCGTTTCCACTTTTCTGTGAGGTGCTGAAGAGCGGGTGTTGACTTGACATTGCAGGGATGCGCGTGAGGGGGAAGGGGAGAGGCCGAGCATGCGTTGGGTGTCGATGGTGGGCAGCGGGCATGCGGAGGGTCAGCAGCCGCAGCAGCCAAAGGGGCGCACAATCGTGCGCCAGGACCCCAATGTGGCAGTCGGCGTCTCATTCTCCTTCACCGACACCTCTGCACCCACCCCTGGCGGCAACCGCAGGTGACAATTACACAAAGTTATCTTAGTAATTCTGAACCTTTGTAATTTCAGTCATCACATCACCTCATCCCACCTCACTATCTCCTTGATCTTGAGTCTTCATGCACCATGTCTTGCATGTGGGTAACTACTGTTATCATCCTTTGTATTGCTCGCTTTTCCTGCCGGAGGCAGGGTCTGCAGACAAGCTGCATGTAAAGGCTGCCATAATCCTACCCCTTGATGGACTCGCCAGATTCAAGCAAGACCCAATCGACCTTGGGCGCGGTGCTCAGAATTTATACCGCCCCTTCGCCAGCCGGGGCTGGAGGGTGAGTAATAGTGGCGAGAATATGGCTGCGCTGTGCTTCTGGGTTGTTGGCAGGCCAGGAAAGTAAGTGGAAAGTCAGCTGACGAAGCTGAGAAGATCCATTGGAATGGATGCTTGGCAGGACGCTGACAAGCAGGAAGAAGCGGGCAGAGACCAAGGCGCTGCACAGGGTGCTGAGCTCGCCGCTCATGCACAACCCTCCCGATGTCAACAATCCCGAAGACAATGAAGACATCGAGGATGACCTGGACGAGGATGACCCAGAGGTGCATATTTCTCTGAGTTTTCATTTCTGTGGATATCCAGACTGTCCCTGTTGACCTCAATTTAATACATCCTGGAGCAGCGGACTCTGCATGTATTCCTTGCCGCTGTGTACTCACTTTGAATGCAACTGAGGAGGGCAGCACATGAGCAACAGGCAAGAAAGAGCAGGAAGGCAGGGGTGGGAGCAGTGTGGTACTGAAGCTGAGCATATCACTAATCAATTTGACTAAAGGACTGAGGAGCAACAGGTATCAAGCTAGGATTTTAACAACGAGAAGGACAAGACGTGGTCATTTCACTGTCAACTGTTCACCACGTGTGGTGATGAATCCACCGGGTCGCTCACCGTTTTGTAATTCTATGAGCGCACATGGGGCTTTGGAATGGGATAAAAACGGACTGTATACGGCAAAATTTTATGTCGCGTCAGGGTGCATGTGTAATAAATTAATCTGTCTTTGCTATGCAGGTGCTGGCGGAGGCGCGGGTGCGGCTGGTGGCGGGACTGAAGCGCTACTTCCACGAGAAGCGCGGCCAGGGGCTGCTCAGCGGCCGGGGCATCGTGGAACTGGACCACGCATGCGACGCCGCCATGGACCGCTCCTCGCAGCCCCTCTCCATCTGGAAGGTCGTCGAGAGGTGCGCACTTTGGCGACCTCAACCTGCATGCTGCCTATTCAGGGAAAGTCATGAAGTTCTGCTGCCAGCTCCATTTAGGGCAGATTAAATCTACCTTCCCATGCAGAACCTCGACATGCTGTAGGACACAAGTCTGTGAATACTTACCGAGTTGCTATGCGCCAAAAATGTATTGTACAGGTTTGAATGTGGACATATTTTAGAGATTGAGCCAGGGGTGGTGTTTGCGAGGTTTCCCTGGCACTGACGGTATTTAACTGATTCCAATTTGCTGCACGTGCTCCAGCCAGGTTATCACTCCTTGGTGCAAAGTTACTATGCCCAAAAATCTTTCGAGAGCGAATGTTTGTTGTGCAGGGATGTGTGCGGACGGGGGACAGTGAGGTGGCTGTCGCGCAGCCTCTTCTCGCTGCGCCGCCTGACCATCATGGCGGGAAATTGGGGGCCGCGCTTCCTCGTGAGGCCCTGCCTCATTGCCCCTGCCACCTGGCTCGCCGAGGTCAGCGTCCCACTTTTATGAATTGCTTGATTGAGCATGTTTCCAATGCTGCAGGTTTTGTCCCTTGACCAGCATCAAGGTGCTACGGGTGTGACTTGCAATTGAGAGTAGATAAAAATGGGTAATATCGGCTGGCATGCAGGATGTGACATGCAATTGAGAGAGGGTACAAATGCTTATGTTTGACTGACATGTAACTTGAAAACCATCACTTTTGCTGACTGTTGGAATGGTGAGAAAAACTAGGAACCTGATGCACAGGCAGCGCTATTTGAATGTAATAACGGACTGGCATGTTCTGTGTGCGCAGCTGCTGGGCCGCCAGCTCAGCGGCGTGATGCTGCTGTCGATTGAGGTGGCTGTGGAGTACTGGCTGGCGCTGACGTGGAGCCCCCAGGCACAGTGGCTGAACGAGCTCGCCAAGAGCGGCGTCATTCAGGACGAGGTGTGCCATTCGGCTCACCTTGACGTTCACTTGATCATGAGATCATTAACGCTCTGCTTTTGCTCAAAATGTGCTCACTTCCTGTCTAGGTCTAGGTAGCCTTGCATGCAGCATGCAGTCCCGTAGTGGGCTAAGAAAAGACTGTGATTTATCCTCCAAAAGAGCTGACATGCTGGTATCGTCCTGCACCGGCAAATGTCGAGTGGCGCATTCAAGGAGCATGATGAAGAAGCATGATTCAATCAAGTCTGCGTCAAAAACTTCCTGAGGGGGTGCCATGATGCCACAGGTAAAGTCGGAGAGCAAGAAGGTGTGGAGGTTCATCATCGAGCGGGAGATTGAGGCCCCTGCCAGGTTCCAGGCGATCCAGACCCACCGGGCAGCCATGGCCATCCTGCGCCAACAGGTAGCCCAACGATCTGAATGTGCTGGACAAAATCTGAGCGCAAGGACAATTATGCACGTCTTGTTACATGCGAGCATAAAGAAGGCGTCTCAAGTTGCAACTTCCTGAGAGGGGCCGAGGGGAGTGTCACGGTCCATCATGAAGTAAGCTTAGAGAGTTGCTGCTCTGTGACCGTCCCCACCACTCGTTCCAGCAAACTGCAACGCTTTTTTGTTCCAATTCTTAGCGTGACAAAGGACCTCCAAAGCAGGCATGTGTCATGCCATTGGGGTTGTGCCCAGCATTCAAACTGTGCTGGCAGGGGTTGTTTGTGGAGCAGCTGTACCACAGCGGCATGGTGGACGAGGTTGAGAAGGAGCTGCTATCTGAGCCCATCCAGAAGAACGAGCGCCGCCTCATGCGCAAGCACTCCCTCGGCCTCTCCCATCGCATTGACGAGGTGCCTGCACCTGGCCATCTCACGCCTTGCACACGATATTGTGGTAGCAAGATTTATGCACAGCTTTGTCTCCTTGCTGCCCAACAGTACCTTGGCTTGATGAGAATTTGCTTGATATTGTGTGTGTCTGTCTGTGAGCGGAACCGCGGTGAAAGCATGCTTTCTTCTGCATGAGCCCCATGTGGAGGGCCATGTCAGTCATGCATGTGCTAAGCAAGCTCACCTAAAGCTGCATTTGATTTTTACAGCCTTACACGCTTCTGGCTAGATGCTTACTGAAGGAATAATCAATTTGCAGGTGCTGAACAACCTGCCCTTCCTCAAGGGTCTGCCCAAGCCGGTCTTCGACGCGCTGCTGGCGAGCGGCACGCTCATCAAGTGCACCAGCGGCGAGACCATCTGGACGCCCCCGCGGCCGGCGGCGGCCACCGCGCGCGGTGGGAGCAGGGCGGAGGGCGGCGATCCCTGCCCCGGGTCCGGCATTTATATTGTCATTGCGGGCCTTGTGCGCAGTAGCTACGTCACTGCCAGCGGCCACACCCAGGTGCCTCCCCTAAACAATGCTCTTTGTTCAAGTCGAGCCTCAGGCAAGCTTCCGAGGAGCCGCTTTGCATCCCGCCTGTGCCTGACAACCCCAGCACCGTTATCCAACCTTGATATTGGGGATGCCAGCTATGGGTGGGTTGTACATTGGCTGATCTCTGACATGCAACATACCAAAGATCATGCGGCCTTGCATTGCATATCTGGTGGGATTGCCATACTGCAGCATACTTCAGGCCTTGATCAGAACGGCAGCAGGGCGGACCACCAGAAACTGACAGCCTGCTTTATAAACAGTTGAAGGAGCTTTCTCTGGGCATGCGCAGGAGTACTTCATGGGCAGGGGTGGCGTATTTGGGCTGCTGAGCTCGCTGGCGGGCGAGTCTCTGCCGGGCAGCGGGCCCTGCGTGGCCGTCGGCAATGCGCTCATGCAGGGCCCCGTGCTGTTCCATTTCCCCCAGAGCCTCGTCACCGCTGTCCAGCAGCGGGCAGCTGCAGGAGACTCCCACCTGCGCCAGCTTGAGCTCGACCTGTACCGGTGGGGCCGCCTGCTCTAGCGCACGAATACCGTGTCTTGCGACTGGGAATCTGTAACGCAGCAGACATGCCTTGGGCTCCTTGTCTTCATTGAAATAGCCAGGGACGATCCCCGCTGCTTCTCATGTTCCAGCACCCCTTTCCGAGTTCCGGCCCAGCTCATGCAGAACAGCCTAGGATTGCGAGGCTCTTCTATATGAGATGCGGCACGAGGTTTGGAAAGAGGTGCTGTGCTGCTCTTCCTGAACAGACTGCCAGAAGATGACATTCTCAGAAGCGCATCTTTCAGAGCGACGTGGCATGGCTGCAGCGTGGCGGCGCTGTATCTGGTGGAGCGGCTGAAGAGCGAGGTGATGGCGGCGGCCGCAACGCACTTCCAGGCGCTGGCCGTCGGCCAGGCGCGCAGCCGCACCATTAAGCGCCTCGCGCGCAACCCGCCCGGCCACCGGCAGCCCATGCACGTGCGCACACACATCCCTCCGCCGCTGCTGATTATTTTTGCACTTCGTGACCCTGCTTTGCGCATGTTTGCACAAGCCCTCATAAGGGGCTTGCTGAGGCGCTCCAGAGCGTCTTGGAGATAGAAGACTAAGGAGCGACTGGTGGTAGCAAGTGGGACATGTCTCGTTGGCCGGCCAATTCCGGCTTATAATGCACGCTTGGGCGCAATTGGCGTCGGCACGAGGGGGCTTTGTTCGGCCTGGCCATTCGCATTTCTCTGAAAGGGAGCCATTCAAATTTGAGGACTTTATGACCCTGCTTTGCGCATGTCTGAGCGCATGTGCCGATGGCTGTGTCTCATTTGTGCCATTAGCCTCCTTGTTTTCCATGCAACTTTGCATGTGTGATTCAAAGGCTGTGTAGACTGATGTGTCGATGACCTCATTGTGCCTTGGCAAGTCGTGCAGCTTTGCAATACCTAGTCGTCCAAGCAAGAGAAATTTTTGTGCGCAGAAGGACTCCCGTTCAGGAAGAAGAAAAAACGGCAGTATCTAAGTGGGGCTGGCTGCGCAGGTGCACGATGTGTGGGCCAAGGTGGGCCACACAGCGAAGGCGCATGATGTGATGAGCGCTGAGCTGGAGGCTGCGCTGGAAGCCCCGCTGGCGATGCACCTGGGCGGCGAAACAGAAAAGGGGAGGGACTCCAAAGAGCACTCCGATGACAAGCTGCGCGAAACGTGCAACATTCACGATGACATGTCGGGTGCGCTGCAGCTGAACTCCATTGCACCATACATTAAGAACACGATACATACGCCGTGTACAAGACCTCTTATTCCTTCCATGATGGACTTGGCAGCAGGGGTTCTGCGACTGCCCTGGAAGAGACATGAGCTCTCATTCATGGGTGTCTGTAGAAGCATTTGTCGAGCCAGGCACATGAGGTCAAAAAAAACTGCAGCATATCTTGAAGAAGATGGCAATGGCTCAATTACATGGAGTGAGATCCATGTAATTTCCGATGTTGCATCATCGTGATCACTCTGTCTCGGTCCTTCAGGTCTGCACCAGAACGGCCCGGGGCGCAACGGCCCAACAGACTTGGAGGTGGTGAGCAGCCTGGAGGCCCGCAAGGTCTGGAAGCACATCCGCAAGCACGCCGCTCAAGGTGAACTCTCCCTTACTTTTTGCCCCACACTCACTTGTGCTTGTTGACACCACTTTTATCGCAATCCAAAATACGCAAATCTGCGCCGTTTTTGCCGTGCTATTTCATGGTGAGCCTCTTGACAGCTCTTTGTGAGGAATCACAAGCACGCATGATTTGGAAGTTGCACAAGACAAGAGCTTGCTGGTTTTCAGGGCGTATATGTGCCTCTCCCCTTAGATAACGGTAAGGGCGACTATAGAAGGAGAAAAGTTGCATAACATTCATTGCATGGGGCAGGCCTCACAAGAGCTGGATATTTTACGTAAGGGAGGACTTGAGTCCAGTGGATCGTCATTGCATTGGTGGAGAAGTTGCCATAACCGCACAGAATGGAGAAAACTGAGACACGTGTTTCTGGACGTGCCTAGATCCCAGATGCCTAGGAAGTGGAAAACGTGTTATAACAATAGTTTCATGGGCATCTGTTGCAGCACTGGCGGAGCTGAAGCAGGGGATGCGCGATGCGGAGTTGGTCCAGCTGGCGCCCGGGGAGATGCACATCCAGCAGTCCAGCTGGGTGCTGCTCAAGGGCACTCTGCGCATCACCGGCCACGCTGCATTTGTTCCTGCAGGCATGCCAGGTGCGCCCCTTGTGTGCAAACCTGGCTTGGATCTGGTCTGCATGCATTTAATCTCAGTAGAAATCTCACGGTGGGCATGGCTGGATGGTATCTGACAGTGAGGAGGGATGCTAGGTGCGCCTGCGCCTTGCATGCAGTGTTGGCTTGATCTGGTGTGCTGCATGCATTCGCTGTATGAAGAAAAGCTAAGTGGGTGCGATTGGATGGTGAGTAATGGTGCATTGTTGGGAGCAGTGAGGAGGGAAGCTCGCAGCGGCGAGGCAGCCGCCTCCACCTCAGCAGAGGACATTGAGCGAAGTGCGCTCTGCACCCGCTTCTTCTCTCATGCATATTTACTTACTGTTCCACTCATGCTCATATGGCGTGAATTATTTTACGCTATTTTGAATTACCAGGATTTTTGATGGCTCCGGGGTTGACATAACGAGCGCAAACAAAGAATTCCACGCCACACGGGCATTGGATTTTTTTTGCTATGCTTTTGTGTGCCACAATGCTTTGGCGGCCCCACATGAGATCCCCACAGCTGCTCTGATACTGCTTCCGGTGCTGTTGTAGGCCAGCAGGGTGACCTGGAGGTTGCAGTGCAGTACAGCGGCCCGGCAGTGCTGCCGTGGCTGTGGCAGCCTGTGGAGGTGGATGGCGATGTTGTGCTGGTCCCCCAGCCTATCCCCCACATTGCAGGCCCCTCAGGCGAGCCCCCCTGCCGCACCCCCTAACATTTTCCCACACGGGCAGTGACGGTCACAAGTGCTTCTTGAAGCCAGACTATTAAATGAGATTGTGCCTGGCTGTGCTGTGGACGGCTTCTCGGGCCGCCTGTTGATGGCGGTCTATTGCTAATTGGCGTTGATCTGGCGTCCTCAAAGAAGTTGTCCATATCACAGTACAGAGAGGGATTGGGCAGCCGGTTTACCCATGCTAAACTAGCCTTTTAGCAGTAGGGAAAAAGGGCAATGCGCTCAAGCGGAAAAATTCACATCTCCAGTCTCGTCTGTATGTGTTTGAGGGGTGTGGGGCGGTGTGCGCAGGTGCGGTGCTGCTGGTGTGCCGCACTGAGGAGAAGGACAGCAGCGATAGTGAGACCCGCAGCGAGGGCTCCTCGGTGGAGCCCACCCCTGATTCACCCACGCAGTCCGAGTGAGCTACCCTCCCCGCCCATTTGCCCTATCTTGGCAAACCCCTCATGCAGAAATGTCATGTATCTGGTCTTCAGAGAGGCAGATTCACCTCTGCCGCTTTGGAGGTGAAGGTGAAGATGCTTGACATTCCAACATGCCGGGGACGGTGGCCATCTCAAATCATTTATGTCACCATTCGGTTCCAAAGTTGCTGGCCTCAATGTTGCTAACATTCGCATGTCATTCAGCTGATTTACTCGCCAGAAGGCACTACAAATGTAAATATAGTGCCAACAGGCAGCCCGTGCACATGCTGCACCTTACCAGAATTGTTACTGTAAAATATCAGCGCTATTTTTCAATGCGCGCGCAGGCAGCCCCAGCCGCCGGCGAGGCGTGCACAGGAGAGGGCCCGGGCAGCCGTGGCTGCGCGCATGCGATCGCTGCCGGGGGACGGCACGGGCGAGGCCACAGAGCACTTCGGCCCCATCCAGTCCAGCACAAACGCCAGCAAGCGCCTGAGAGTCATCTCCGTGCGCCACATTCCCACCTGATGCGCTGTCCTGTGTTGAGCCATCTGGGCCGTGCCATCTCGAGCGTCGAACCAAACTTCAAGAGGCGCGGAAGAATTAGATAGTGGGGATTACGTGGAAGAGATCGAGGATCCCCTGCATACCTTGCTGCTTGCGCCGCTTCTGTAGATTCAAGGGTATGACACGATAATACACGGTGCCCGGAGACATGTCAGCATTATGCCCTAAAGCAGCAGGGGCATATGGGGCACTTGTGAAGCACAGGGATAGACTGATAGATGGGTGGTGGTGCGTGGTCAGAATTTCAAGGTGTTGTGTCATTTAGAGTCCAGGGTAGTGTTCTGGTGTGCTGTGTGGGCGCGTCTGGTCAAAGTGCAAGTCATGTGCATTACAACATGACAAGGTTTGCCAGGGTTTTTTTGTGAGTGGTTTGGTAGGAGGGGCTCTTGAATCAGGGTAGGGAAGATTATAGATCCTTGTCATGCCTTCACACAATCAAATCAGGTTTGTGCAAGGACACCAGCAGTGTGGCTAGCAGACACAAGGACAGCTTAAATTCAAGCAGGAACAGATCAATAAAGTTTATGTGCATTTTGGCTTACCTGGGAGTTTTCATGCTTCAGTATGCAGATCAGAATGATCTAGGCTTGTGCTTGGGATTGTTGTATTAGAATGTGCAAGCGGGATCATAAATATGAGGGATGGTGCTTTCTATTCTCATGCATTGCATCGTGACAGACAGCAGGAAAGTCAAGGAAATACCTTATGATTTCTCGAGGTGTTGTAGGCATTTTCTATCTGTATCATGCGCAGCTAGCCGCACTAGTTTACTGAAGTAAGCTGAGCCTCAAGCAAAATGATCATGCTTGCCAGCAGACATTCGTTTCCTTTTTATCAATTATTGTAGGTCATGTAATTGGGAACGTTTAAGGGATATATAGTAACCCTCTACAAGCCCCTGCCAGGCCCTAGAACATCTCAATTCCGATGCCACAGAAGATGTTTAGATCTCACGCGGGCAGTCTGCAGGTACTGTGACAACCTCTTTTGTTGCAATTATGATCTTCCTCTCATAGACATTACGCACCAGTGAAGCCTAGGCTCGGATCAAGCATTTGAAGACCTTCTGTTCAAGAGGGACCCCGACCTTGAATAGTGCTCGAGGATATGAATGTCCAAAATAGCAGTATCTCTCATTGTAGCTAGATCTCGCCACCCCCTTTCTCACACAATTGCAAGGTCACTCAAGCCACGCGCTTGCTAGAAGCCAGCGCCAGAAAGGATGTCATGCGGTCAACCATGCTCGGAGGCCACCTGCATGCAGCAGCCTCATATCTGGACATCCTCCCCACTCCTCCATCACACCGGCAGAATAGCGCCATATCAAAGGCAATAAATGCCATGACCGCACAGAATGGAGGAATCTGATACACGTGTTGCTGCACGTACCTAGATCCTCGATCCCAAGGAACTGGAAAACGTGTAGCACTATTAGTAATAATAAGGATTCCTAAAAGCGCAGCAGGTCATGCAGAGCATGCTGCAAATGGTGGTGAGGCATATGGGAAAATGGCACCCACCTGCGTATGCGTGACAGCCAGTCCTTGTCCTGGTACTTGCTACAGCCCACTGAGATCCTCTCGCATGCAAAGTTCCACTCCGACTCGGCTGCCGCCTCATTACCCTGCAGCCAAGCAGGTGCTCACACTCAGGAGCTGTAGCTGTCACTGTCTGGGATGTCCCGCAGAACAGTACATTATATATATGTCTAAGACCATGCCTGACCAAGATTTCAAGGTGAGGAAATCTGGACATGCAGTGAGAACGGCTTGCCATGCACATGGTATCAGATTGACAACAGCCATCTGGACGAGTCTGTCACTTAGTCATAAGTCTGCATCTATACATGCAAAAGTACGACACGTCATACACTGGTGCTGGAAGGCACTTGGAAATGTCCTGAAAGCTACTCAGAAAACTCTGGAGATCAGATATGATAAGTCCCACGTAGAGCAAGAGCACCGAATCTACGCCTCCAAATGATCTGCTGGTGCTTAGACTCACATGGGCATGTCTTTCAAGCCTTTAAATTCTGGAGATCAGTTGTAGCTCAATAACTGATAGATCCCGGGTTCAATGATTGGGGCGCACCTGGGACCAGTAGAGGGCAGCAAGGGCGGCTCTGAGGTCGGCGCTGCCAGGTGCCCGTCTCAGAGCCTTGCGCATCTCCAATACGGCGGCGGGCTCATCCCCCAATTGTACCAGTGCTAGGGCGGCGTTTGATGCTGCCACCACAGCACCTACAAGCAGCACAGCCTTTCCCTTAGGTTGATGCATTTGAACCAGTTTAAGATGCTCTTAGTGAAGGCGTGCTGCACTTGAAAACACAACTATATGAGATTAAAAAGTTTTGGGAAGCATGCACTCAAGGCAGTAGACCACTGGAATATCTTATTAAACAGGGTCCTTGGTAAAATCTTCACCGTCTAGTCGGAGAGCAGATGACCCCGAGCTGTCCCTGAAACCTGCCGCCTTCTGGAAGCCGGCTGCGCTCCTCAGGTAGTCCTGGCGAGCTTCTGCATGGTGATCACAAGAAAAGTAGTGAAGCGCCCGACAGCAATGGGCTCTGCCCCTATTCCACGCACTCCCGGCATTGCAAGCTATGCTCCAGCAAGGCAACTTCTGTCTTCTACGGTAAGACTTCTGCTGCTGTGAGTGTCACCTTATGGGTCAAAGCAATGCATTGGACCCCAGAGGAACTGGCAAGGGGGTGATATATGTCATTGTCACGAGGTGTTGCACAAAGGGCATTCGTGGTGCACTACCTTTCCAGCGGGCGAGGGAGGCTTGCACGTTGCCGCGGCTGTTGAGGACATAAGGATCCGGATATTGCCTACGAACACACAAACTCCTTCTTACTCGCATGAAACCATCAGATAAAGCTGTGGCCAGCAGCATTCAACCCTCAATCCAGGTGCACCCAGAATAGTTGTAAAGCACCCCACAAGGTGATGCAAAACGATACAGGACTGTAGGAAGGACGCAGCTCCACAGGGAATTGAAGACAGCTACCCACCCTCCCTGGCGCGCCAGATCGAGGGCAGTGTTGTAGTCACCCAGTGCAGCCTCCCACTGGGCTAACCCCTCATACGCCAGCGCTCTCCCTGCCAGCAGCCTCGCTCGCTCCACCAGGCTGTCAGCTGCACTCACACAGCAGCCTGCATTAGTCATCACCCCGGTGGGTTCTGATGGCAGGTCATGAATGATGTTATATGATCCATTGCAGGATGCTGTGAACTGCAGGAACCCGAGCAGCAAGCCGAGCCCTGCACCTCACTCCCTTACAGGTTCATGCTCTTTTGAGGAACTGGCAGTTCATTCCCCTAATGCAGTTCTGCCTTGCTGCATGCTGAGATGTGGTAGAAGCACCTGACTCTTAAAATAACGTCACGGGTAAAGCAGGGCGAGGCTGACAGCTCCCTTACATCTAGGGCAACATGTAAATGACGTGTTACTTTGTATCCCACCTGGGGTGGCATTGATCGCCTGATTAAAGTCGGTCAGCGCGCTCTCGAACTGCTTCCCATCCACTCGGACAGCGGCTCTCATCTCATGCCAGCGTGCCACGCTTGGTTGGGCTGCCACCAACTCATCCACAAGATCGAGTGTTGTTCTGAAGTCCCTCTTGGCATAGGCCTCTCTCGCAGCCTCCTGGGGGCATTTACAATAGGTATAAGCAACTGACACATTTCATCAACACCACCACTGCTTATTCATTGGCCTGGGCAAGTTGCGGGTTGTGCAAAATGCCTACACATTCTTCTCCAGCTAATTTTACGGCTTGTGATTGTCTTGTTCACGTTGTCAGCAATCTTGAATGACTTCGTGATGCCCACCTCGATCTCTCGCAAATCAGGTGCTGCACTGATGGCAGCCTGAGCATCAGCAGATCTCAAGAGATTGGCGCTGGTGACAGCGAGGACGCTGCCGAGGATCAGATCCCGTCTTTGCATCCTTCCTGGCGCACTGTTTGAACAGCTTGCCTGTTGGCAGCTAGATCGACGTTGATCCTGGCTGATGTTGCCATGGTTGCAACGGATATGTCGTGGTTGCCGGGGTGTGCCAGCATGAGCTTCACATGCTTGAAGTGAAGCGGTGATACCTCTCATGTTTGCCCTTTTATGACGCGTTATGCAATTAGAAAGTCAGGTGTTGCATTTATATCGGCTTCTCTTCTTTGAGAAGGCCACGATTCGGGTGTTCCGGTGGTGAAGCTGCCCCGTCGAAACGGAAGCTGCCACCTGTGTGAGCACCCAGGGCGGTCTCGGTGGTAGGTGGAGCCTGTGACTCATTCCTTGCAAATCATCCTATTTAACAGGGTCTACACAAATTGCATAAACTAAACTTTGAAGGTACCTCCTGCGATCATCTTGATAGCAAATGAAGTTTGGCAATTGCATGCCGCATGCATATTACCAAGTATCTCAGATAGAGCGTCACCGTCCTTCAAGCAACAGTGAGTCACAAGTGCACTTGTTTTGCACGGTCTAGCCAGTGCAGGGCAAGCACATGCGCAACACATCAAGCATCATAATCCTTAATACACCGGGTACCCTTTAATCATGAGCAGGCAGGTCCCATTTTCTTCTCTACCCAAAGCTGAATGCATCCTGATCTGGTGGTGTTCGATGGCTCAGAGTATGAGACTAACGGCATACGTCATATCCGATGTGATGTTTATAGTGTGGCATAAGGAGCGCTCAGCGCATCATTAATACATCTAGTCTTTCCTTAAATCACCTCTCTTTTGCTACATTCACTCCCTCTCCATTACCAAGCAACAGCAGGGTGCCGGACACACTGCCGATTGCCGTGGAGTTTTCTTTGGCGTGAGCAACTCCACTTCTTCAGCTTTGGGGTTTCTTCAGTGGTTCTGTATTGTTGATCACTATCTCTGTGGGGCAGGCATTGGCAGACATCTGGAAGGGTAGCAGTGCTGCTTGGGCAATGTCCTCAGGCAGGATCATCTTTGCGTTGTCGATCGGCACTCCCCTGCGCAGCAGCCGCAGCATCAGCCCAGTGCACTGCAGGCATTCTTGCACCTGCAGAAGCTAATTTCAGACAATCCACAACTCTTACATCTCTTTTCTAGACCATATGTGCATGAAAAGCAGTGAGGGCAAATTTTATTTCGAGTGGTGGTCACCTGGTCATGTCTGAGGACACATATGCTGGGAATATGGTGGTCACCCTGATATTCTGCTCCTTCAGCTCCTGCATATGTACAACACAATGCCCTCACTTCTATCCAAGTCCACATTACACTCCAACAACACTCTGCACTGCTCACTTGGCAAACCAAAAAGCCTGGGCCAGCCAGAGATGTTCAACACACTTTCAGCACAAGACTCGAGGAAGCTTGAGCGAGGAAGCTATGAGCAGTCTGAGCAACAAGGGACATAGGAGATACCTCGAAGCACGCTTTGCTCCATCCTGTGAGGCCCCACTTGGAGGCTGAGTACGCCGCATTGTACTTTGAGGGGCGCAGGCCGGCCACAGATGAGATGTTGATGATATGGCCGCCAGCATGGCTGCGCGCCAGAATTGGCGCCAGTGCATGTGTCAGCTTCATGGGTACCAGCAGGTTCAGGTTGATCATCTTGTCCCACATTTCCACGTCAGCTGCGCAGCGCATGCATGCAAATGTAACTCACTATCTGTGCCCAGAAGTGCTGCTCTATAAAGGTCGTGGACACTCTCTTTTCATCTATAGCAATAAAGTGATCTTGATCCAAGGATGCCACCGCCCATAGACAAGATAGATACCACTGCCATGAGGCAGTGCTTAACGCACAAGTGCGGCTGACAATTGCTGCCAATGTCAGCAGGAAGGAGGGTTTACTAATCCCTCCTGGCGCCATTGAGCCACCAGACAATGAAGAAGTGCACACCTTCAGCGATTTTGTCATGCTGATCTTCTTTGGATGTCATGCCTGCGATCAGCACAGCCACAACATCAATATACTCACGTGCAGGAAACCGTTCCTGCCTGAAGGGCGAAGCATAGTGAAGTGCAGACATGACAGTGACTATTGTGGTCATGTTGGAGATCTGCTTGATATTGCAAGGAAGGGGAAGATGCTGCAGGCTCAGTACCTGCACTGTTGACGAGCACATCCAGTCTATCAGCCACGCGCTCGGCCACTTTGCTGGGAAAGTCAGGCGCTGTAGCGTCACCCTGTTCCATGGAGGCATGAAAGAAAGCGGTAAAATCACATCCAGTAAGACGCTCCTCAGTATTGCTTGAAAGGGGGACTAAGCAGCATTTCAGGAAGCAACAAGCTTTCGTTTGTCAGAACAGGTTCTCGCTGAAATCTTCTCGGACCTGCAGGCAGTCCACATCTCCTGCTCCGGCCTTCCGGCAAGATCCTGCCACCTGCACAAAGATTGCCCTTTTGTCTCAACGCAAACTACCTTGAGGAATGTAGAACGGACGGACTGCTCGGTCTTTATAGACCTGACCTCTTCAAGTTTTGCCTTGTCACGGCCGATTAACATGAGCGCTGCGCCCTCTTTTGCAAACTCCACTGCAATACTGCGCCCGATCCCTCGAGTGGCTCCAGTGATTACGACTAGTCTGCCGTGCAGTACTCCCTTCCCTTCTCCCATCGTATTGCCCAGCGAACGGCCTGTCGCCCACGCAGCACGGTATTGCACAACACAGAGCTACTGCCGATGCTGCAATTGAAGCAATTATGATAAAGAGATCAAGCATACCTGCCCGAAATACTTATTGTTGCTTATTTCAGATCTTCACTCTCTGTCTGAATTGGGCAGCTCGGGCAAATAGTATTGATCTGTTTGTTTCGCTCTCGGTGATCTGGCTTAGGCACTTCTCATAGGTGAAAGCACGCTTATGAAACCTCTTATCGTGCTATAATCCACCACTATCTGAGCCCAAATACTTGATGATTGGGCTGGTGCGCCCAAAATTCGAAGGCATATCATATCCTCCACCCCTTTCCAAAGGGGTTTGCCGATAGGGCACTTCCTGAGATTGCACGTCCAGCTCTTGCCTGCCGTAATGTGCGACGAATACTCATAGAACTTCAACTAATGTTTGCGAACATCGCGCTTCGCCGGGGGATCGTTAACCACGCATCGCAGGAGACGGACACTGCTCGGTAAGCCTAGGGCCGCTCACTCTGTGTGCATTGCCTTTGGGACAACGTCAGGTGCACGAATACAACTCTGCATAATGATGCGCGCCCACTCTCATTGACTCTTCCGGGAGGAGAGTCCAGGGGTGAGAATGCGGAAGACCTTATGAGTCCTGGTGCCAGCAGCAGGTTGGCAGCAGGCCACAACGTGCAGCCGACAGAGGGCACGTGCCAATATTACCGGAGACTATTCTTTTTGGTTTCAGGTCCTCTTTGGCAGAGTGTATACCAGAAACTTTACGTTTGTGAGACTGTGCGCTTGTCATCTCACAGGTTCTGTGGTAGACCACCGTCTGGAGTGCTCAGTGCTCAAGGAGGCATACGCATACGGAAAGAGCTCTCGAAGGTGAACAGCCCCGCCTCATCTAGAATTGAGACAACATGTATCCTCTTCAATCCCTCAGTAGTGGGAGTATTCCGGAGACGATGGCTTGTCGTTGACTTGCAGGTTGAAGCGATCTCCAAAGAATTCTTGACCGGATTCTCGATCGATATGGCTCCCGGTATCCTGCAAGACCTGAGCCCGGAGACTTTGGTCAAAAAGCACTACAGCGATGCTCTGGAAGACCAGAAGATCATCCAGAAGGCCGCTCCGGTCAATGGTTTGAAGTAAGCCCCATGCTGTAGTACCATTGCTGCGTCGTCCCCGTTGTAAATGTAACCCAAGGCGGATGATGGCACCAACGGCGTATCAAAACCGTTCAAGCATAGAAGGGTACACTGCGGCCCAAGACGGGCGCATAGATTGAGTTCATCTAGAAATATACATTTCCCTAGGTGATACAGCGTCTCCTCCTAATGAGCCATGACACCGTCCCTACTCATATGATGCATTACAGCTGATGTTGAATGTCCTAATATTTTCTAAATTGCCTTGTGCAGGCACTCTGGGCCGCAGGGCCACATTGAGCCCTTCACCACTGTGGACGACCCATCAGCATGGCTTGCAGCAGACTATAAGAACAAGCAAGACGCATACATCTACACACTGACCCCAGAAGACATCAAGGAAGTCGATGCAGCCATTGCCCTGGTAGAGGAGGGGGGTCTGCGCATCGAGGTGTGCTTCAACTGCCACCTCCTGTGCCTTTACATACATCACTTCAATGCACAAGAGATCTGCAGACATGTGTTCGATTTTGCTGGCTAATGCACGCCTGAGTTTTCTTGCAATCCTTCCTGCTCGCATGTCTTCAATTTTGTAGTGCAAGAGCTGTCGCGAATGCACATGGGTGGAAATCGGGCGATACTTAGTACGGGGCAGTGTTTTGAGGGGATCACGGGAAAGGCTGTCTGCTTACTGTCTCCGTGTCTAGTCTAGGGCAATATATTTGATAATATTAAGCAGCTTCACAGTCATGCCTTACACCCAAAGGTCATTGCCAGGGCTCCTACCATGCCAGATCTGAACCTCTTCATCCTTCCAATCTGCTCAGCAGCTATTCTTTCACCATGCATGATGGCGAGGCTGCATGTGTGCGCAGGGAAACCTGGTGCACATCCAGGAGAGGGTGCCCAGCCGTGAGGAGTTCCCTCTGCCCAGCCTCGGCCCCAAACTGGAAGCACTCCGGGAGGAAGTGCGCATCGGACGCGGCTTCCAACTGCTGCGGTGAGTTTCTTTCAGTCTTGCCACTGCCGCCTGCATATCACTGCATCCCTTGATAATCTCAAATTTGACCACCCATGTCTGGCATGGACAAAACCAAGCAACAGCAAGTTACCTCATGCATGCGTTGTTTCTGAGGTAGTCAGCTGATGCTGGTTGGATTGCCAATCAATACACACAATTAACAAGTACTTGTATGTGTGCAAGGGGCCTTCCTGTGGACCAGTACACAAGGCTGCAGACCCTCATCGCCTACTGGGGCTTTGGCCTTTACTGGGGTGAGTCCCTGTTCTAGCCTTCCAGTCTTCTGGGGTGTTCCAATGCTGCCAGTTGTAGACAGGCGATCAGCTGCAGGAATTGTGAGGGCAGTGGATATGTTATGGTTGCTTTCATGCAAATGATGATGGCACAATTTGACCAAGCATGACGGTGCATCCTGGTGGTGTTGCAGGGAATGTGGTGTCGCAGAATGCCAAAGCACACATCGTCGGCCATGTCAAGTAGGCTCCCGGCCTACACTTAGATAAACCACCTGTCTAAGTTAGTAGCCTGTGTGGGACCAAAATCCATGGGCGCTTGGCAAGAAACAGTGATAGCAGTGCTGCGGGGACGCACAGCGGCCGGCCTGACCTTGAGTGCCGCTGGGAATAGACACTTGCATTTGTGATTGAATTGGCATCTTTCAGGGAATGCACAGAGCGCCTGTGAAGCAATGTGCACAACACGCTTGCTGCTCAAGTGGCTTTGTGACATTGTTTTATGCACAGGAACATTGGGCACGACATAAAGACGCCCACGACGCGCGTGTATGCGACGCCGCTCGCGCAGCCGATGCACACGGACAGCGCCGACATCGTGGCTCTGCTCAGCCTCAAACTGTCCAAGGAGGGCGGCCTCAGCAGCTGGTCTTCCTCTGTCAGCGTCCATAACGAGCTCCTCAAGCTCGGCCGCAAGGTGTGACAGGGCCCTCAGACACACACACCATTGCATCTTAAAAGCATTATCTAGTCCGCCCGGTACCGCCAGTGAGGATGCCAGCATGTCGCCTGCCCAGATCCAACTTGAGCCGTAAGAACATACTCTCCGTAAATTTAAAATGCATCTTTTCAGGGACACTTCACTCACCACAGGAGATTGCCTTTTTTATTACATTGATGATCCACTCTGCGGTGCCAGCTTGAGATGCTGAATACGAAAGCACCTGGTAGGAACGGCCTTTCCAACACTTAAAAGGCAGTCACCTGTAGAGGAGAGCTTGAACCATGCAAGGAACCACCCTGTTGAATTGGAACGAGGACCAGTGCAGACTGTGTTATAGGGGCTGCAGATGTTGATGCTGACCTCTAGGACCCAAACAGGGCGCATAAATTAGGCATGGCATGTTTGGGTTGTGCAGCGGTCTGTGGGATGAGGACAAGTGTCGTCCTTGCTGTGTTATATATGGTCTGTAAGGATGCTTGTGCTGGGAGGGGACAAGATTCATCACCGCTGCAGAAGAAGCACACAAATTGTCGGTCATCCCTGGGTAGAGAATGCAAGACGGCCAGGCGACGTGCGCAGTCATGAGCATGCAGCTGTGTGGGAACAGTGTGCCAAAAGCTGAAAGCAGGGGCCAAAAGATTGCCAGACATTGAGGGTGCAATGATTGTAAAGGGGATTGTAAAGGAGACAAATGGAGTGCTTGGGTGGTGCAGGATTTGGTGGAGGAGCTGACCAAGGCGCAGTGGTGGGTGGACCGTAAGGGGGAGATCCCACCTGGCAAGAAGGAGTACTTCCAGCTCCAGATCTTCCACTACTACAAGGCACGCTCACCTACCTGTCAGGCAATTACAGGACGAGCAGTGACATTGCCGTGGCTATCCAAATGTTGATATTGTCCAAATTCACTGTCTACCAAGTCATTCACCTGTTTCATGGGACATCCTAGTTGATCTCAGATCAGTGCCTTTTGAGTTTTTGCTGCAGTACCCGGTCTGACAGCAGTACCCCAGCTGCTTATGGATGGCCTCACCTCGCAAGCACCTTCCGCTTGAACCTTGGGACTGAGAAGCAAGCAATTGACTGATTTCATGGCCTCCTCAGCATTGGTCGTGCATGTCTGTGCTGGCCTTGTCTGACCTCACGCCACCCTCTGCCCCATATCCAACTGGGACACAGTCATAGAATCAAGAAGCGCCCAGTTCGGTGTAATCACCCTTAGGGTATGCATGCGCAGGGGTATTTGAGCTCGCCCTACCTGCCGACCTACTACGAGCTGGCGCAGCGCCACGCGGACGTCCCCCGGCTCAGCGACAAACAGGTGGATCCCCTAAACCCTCAGCCATACCCCAATTATAAACACCCTAACTTATAAGAACTGTGGTGATACAAAACACTCAAGTTTTTTAATGTGTTGGGAGTCATCTTCGTGTACAACCCCCAAACCCCTAAATGAAACATGTACAGGTGGAGGCGATCAGGCTGTACAACGCGCTGGCGCTGAGCGACAAGCTGCGGCTGGATATTCTGCTGCAGCCGGGAGACATCCAGCTGCTGTCCAACCACACCCAACTGCACACCCGCTCCGCATTTGTCGACTACGCCGTGCGTTCCTGTACATTTAAACCTCGGATTAGAAATTTTTGGCATGTGATCTTGCTTCCTGCCTCAATTGCAAGGGGATCTCTCAGTAATGAAGAGCTGAGTTTGCAGTGTCACCTGCACATGCAGAGTGGAAATTCATAGCTGAGTGTCTGAGAAATCTTAATGAAAAGTGACAGGTCTGAGTGCACCAATGCATGGTGGATGTCCTGTGTGTGGGGATTCTTTCTGCTCCTGCAGAGCTGTGAGCTCTCTACAACGCCTTCTTACAGATCAAATCTATGGTTCTGGGGATAGTGATTTGGGTCCTACAGTGACCGAAAGGCCGGAGCTGAAGAAGGATTGTGCGCATGCTGTATGCAGGAGGTGGAGAAGAGGCGGCACCTGCTGCGGCTGTGGGTGGCGCCCACCAATGACAGGCCACTGCCGGAGGAGTACGCGGAGCTGTGGGACTCTACGGAAGCCGGCAAGCGCGGGGGGATCTACATCGGCGGAACGCCCCTCACAGTCCCCCTGGAGGCCGAGTAGGTCTTTGTAAAGACCAATGTCAGGGTTTATCAGGTCTCCGAAAATCAGGTCTCCAGAAGACCATGAACAACAGGGGTGTGATAAAAAGTGGAACCTGTTTGCATGGTTGAGAGTCATACCGGCGGGCAATGTCCTTTCATAGTGCCAACTATAATGACATGCATGTGATGTCCTTGCAAGCATAAAAGGATGGAAGAACGATCGTGCCTGCCAAGTTGCCTTTCTTCACCGTTGAATAGTGAAGGTCTCCTGGGAATCGCGGCTTGTGTGAACAAACTTGGTTTTGTCTGCTTACATCTGAGGGTGATGTGTCTACTATCATGCGTGCCTTGCTGTGTGTTTTGTTGCCACATCATAGGCTTCAGTTCATCATGAGTTTCTCTGATCATGTGACTAAACAATTAGTGTCATGTTTTTGAGTGGCCTGAGCCCCTTGTATGACTTCTGTTGTGTATGAGTGTATGATCCGTTGGGCATTCTGCTGATACAGTCTGCTTAGGGTGGTAACATTCCAAAGATCACTGTTGCTTACACCCTACATAGCAGATTTGTATGTTAATTTTAATTTGAAATCTTTCAGATAAGCTTTCCCTTTTCAAATGCATAGGCATTAAGTGATCACAGCTGCCCAACTGGCAAGAGGCAAATCTGAGCTCAACCTCGAGGACAACCTTCCTGATCCTGTCCTGAAGGTTTGTGAGCACTGCATATTATTGCGATGCACAAAAATAGTGCTTATGGAAGAAAGCACTGAAGTTTCTGCCTCTATCTAGAGAGCCCCATTACTCACAGTGTGCTGAACAGAAGCAATGCATGACTACATGCCTTCCCTGACATTTGAAGTTCCCTAACTTGACTCTGCCAGGCACTCCAGGGCCAGAGCCTTCTCCTCCACAAGCTCATCCCCTGTGGCCTTCAGCTTTCCAGCAGCAAAGTCATCGATCTTCAGCCCCTGCACAATGCTCCAGCCGCCGTCCTTGCACTCCACAGGGAAGGAGAACACCACGTCCTGCACAGCAGAAAATCAGGATGAATGTGACACAAACTACGTTACTACGTCTACAACCCCTAAAGTGACTCTAACAACCACATTATTGGGGACTACTGCCAGCCAACAGAGGAAAAGGACTGCAACACCTAGCAAACACCCCACTCTGACAAAGCAATGCTTGGCTTGAACTTTGCAGGAAGCTGCAGGAAGTTGCAAGAGGAGTGAAGGGCGAGGTGCAGCACCTTAGGGGCGCCATAGGAGCCGTCGGAGAAGACACCCATCGAGACCCATGTGCCAGAGGGTGTTCCCTTGACCCAGTCCCTGATGTGGTCACACGCACTGCTGGCCGCTGACAGCGCGCTGCTCATGCCGCGCATCTGCTCAGGCACACACGCATCAGCATGACATGCATGCAAACCCAAGGCCGTCATGTAGCGGACTCATGCATGCATGAGCTTAGCAGTTGGAAAGCGACGCGAATGAGTTGGTTCATGGACCTTGATGACAACTATTTATTGCGAATGCGAAGCAGCCCCTGACTGATCCCTTGCATGCAATATCGTTCTAGAGCAAGGATGGTCCTGAATGAATGTGCTCTCTTCAAGAAAGAGTAGTGCCCAAGCCAGTAAGAGCGCTGTCGTTGATTGAGACTAGGCGGTCTGCAAATGCTGCTGCGTGACATGTCATTCCACAAATTTGTGGCTGCGGCCGAGGCAGCATGCAGGCACATGTCATTGCACACCTTGTGGCTGTGGCTGAGGCAGCAAAGCAGACACACCTTGATGATGGCTGCGCCGCGCTGCTGCACGGTGGAGATGAAGTCTCCGGCCAGCCAGGCGTCGTCGGCGACTGCCTCCTTGATGGGCTTGCCGGCAACAGTGCCGTGGGCGACGTCCGGGTACTGCGAGGACGAGTGGTTGCCCCAGATGATCACGTTCTTCACCTCGCTGACAGGTGTCCCGGTGCGCTCCGCCACCTGTCAGCGCGCCATGTCAGCATAGGCCATGATTTATTTCCTGGCAGAATGTTCGATTCCTGCATGCCTTTGCTTGGATGTGCTACAGACCCCCAGAGTGGAGAAGAGTCGATAAAAGATCCTGGCATCCTGTCACGACAGGGAGGATGCAGCAAGTCTGAAGGCAGTGTTTGCCGTCATAAAAGAAGCTGTGCAGGTGGACTTTCTAATATATCAGTTGGGTGAGAGTGTTTGACATGCTGGCAGTTGTTGCGGCAACCATGAGTGAAACGCAGATGCTTACCTGGCCGAGTGCGCGGTTGTGGTCGAGACGGGTGAGGCAGGTGATGTTCTCGGGAGGGATGGAGGGTGCATTCTCCTTCAGGATCAGCGCATTTGTATTGGCAGGATTGGCCACCACCAGCACCTGCCCAGAATACACCTCATCTCTAAATCAATGCATTCTTTGATTAATCACAAATCACATTCTTTGATCATGCACAAATTGATGTCACAGCATTCAACATTGACTCATCTCTCCTCTGAAACCCAGCATTGCTTCATGCCCTCTGTGACAATTAGCATAGCTTCATTCCCTCATGTGACACTCAGCCTTGCCTTTTGCTCTCAAGCGATGTTCAGCACTGCGTTCTGCTCACACGTGACACTTACGCATGATCCCTGTTCATGCAGTCACTCAAGGATGGCGCTGCCTAGTAGGGAGGACGAGACACACCTTGACGCCTGGTTTGGCATTCTTCTCAAGTGCTGAAGCCTGGCTCTTGTAGATGCTGACGTTCTTGCTCATCACATCCTTCCGCTCCATGCCTGCCTTCCTGGGAAATCCGCCCACCATTACTGCGATATCCACGTCCTTTGTGGCCTCGTCCACGTCTGTTGTGGCAACCACGCCTGTGCAAAATAACCATCGACATTTGAAGTCAGACCATCTTACTGATTTAAATGATCGGATTTATTGTGTGCAAGAAATGACAGTGTCAAGGAAGGTGCCCTATTGACCACACTGGACAATGGTTGTCAAATGTTCATTAGATATTCTGCTCTGCGCTCTTTAGAATGCTACAGAGAGGAAGGCAAGAGCCTGACCATGCAGGAGAGGGAAGGCCGAGTCGATGAGCTCCATCTTGACGCCATCCAGGGACTGGGCTGCAGGAGGGATGTCGAGCAGGTGCAGGATCACGGGCTGGTCAGCGCCCAGCATGGATCCGCTTGCCACACGTGGTGCCAAGGCATATCCGATCTGGCCTGCAGAACAGCCAGACAGGCATCTTTAGCGACACCATACAATGTGATGGCCTTTCTCGCAGTGACGCGATGTGCAGGGCATGGCGATGAAATCCTTACATCGTCATGTAATGTGCATAATAATGTTATCTTCCTGATTGCAGCTACAAACCTATCTACGCCGCAACGGGTTCACGTGATTGATGACACCCAATTGCGCTTGTGACCAAATCCACGTCTTGGCAGTAGATGTTGCCAAAAATAAATGCAGCAAACAATCTTTTCTAAGTCTGCCACACCCGAACATACATGCAGAGGCATGCTGCAAATCTCAGGGTTCCGCGATCTGGAATTATGTCTTTAGGGCAGGGATGGCCCAAGTTTTGAGAGACACACGGTATGGATAGATCTCGAAGCAATGATCATCAACAAAATGATAGATTTTATTGAACTAAATGATACTGCACAGCAGATCCGCAAAGGCCGAAAACGTGCCTGCAGCGCCAGTGATGAGGACTTTAATAGGTGCCTTGCCCATAATCGCTGGCACACTTCAAACAATGAGAGCAAAAGCTTCTGGTCTAATTTTTATAGTGGGCGACTGATCTTCTGATCGCTGTTGTCTGGCCGCAAAAATATGCTTTGTGGCGGAAGAGGCAGTATTTGAAGCTGTGTCATCCACTAACGTGATGTGGCGTTAGAGGGGGTGCTCCGAAGGATGGACCCCACATACAGGATTGCTAGACGACGGAGTTGTTGAAAGCACAACCGTCTCTGATCTTAATTGTGTGCAGTGACGAAGAGAGAGAGAGAGAGAGACGCAGTTTCCTGCTGCAGGACAAGGCGACGAGTTTGCAGAGCGGTCCTTGGGAGTCGTGTACGCCTATGCCCGGGCACTGATTGAGAGATAACACTTCAGCTATATTGGACTATTGCTGCATTGTAGATCGTCCACATAGAGGTGCCCATTGCGTTGACAATTGGCAAGCAGCCTCCCTACTAGTAGGAGGCATTGTCACCTGAACAAGAAGGAAACTTGGTCAGCAGAAGAAATGGAAATGAACTCCATAGGACGTGGTATCTTCTCAAATATTTCATCCGCCGTACGCACGTTCTGGGCGTCGCTGACGCTGACGGAAATCAGTGGAGCGTTTGGAGACATCGGCACGTTCGTGCCTTTATTGGTGAGATATTTTTATCTTGATCGACTCCCAATTTCAAGCTTATCCGCAAATTGCAGCATAAGGAGCACCATGACATCCTCAGCTGTGAGGATCTAGAGATTCTCTCTCATGAAGTGCCACTTCTGTTTGGCTGAAGATTCCAGGCTATGTGTGTTGGCCGAATGCATCGTTGATGGTGCAAGCAAATGATGTTTGCTTCGCCCTCATCAGGTGGCTCTGGTCAGGGTGGTGGGCTTGGATTTGGGCACCACGCTCATTTTCACTGGCTTGTACAATATAGCCTCGGGGCTTGTCTTTGGCATACCCATGCCAGTGCAGCCCATGAAAGCCATTGCAGCCATCGCGCTGGCTGATGAGCAGATGACGTTGGAGCACGTCATCGCTGCTGGCATCTTTGTCAGCTCTGTCACCTTCCTCCTGGGCATCACCCGCCTCATCAACGTATTCAATTGGTGCGGCTCCTTCACAACTGGGAATGTACATTCCATTGCGAGGCAGCCCTTCCACTTCTTGGCGTTCGCTCTGCCTTGACGTCTGCACTTTCCTTTTTCTTACTCTACCTGGCACTGTTGGCAAGCTGCGGACATCTTGACAGGCAGTTGTACCCCTTGAAAGTACTGACTTCAGTTAATGGGGTGCAGGTTGGTCCCTGATGCAGTGGTGAGGGGACTGCAGCTGGCTGTGGGCCTTGGATTGGCACAGCGGGGCATCCACAATGTCTGGTACAAAGTGGCAGAGGTGCTCTTCTGGACCCCCGCATCCCTTGAATGTGCCAGATCCGCGCTATCTGGATCCTCGCTGGATCTGGTGGCGAGCTGATGTGGCAAGATCGTGATGTGATCAGTTGCCAGTGGTTGACAAAATCAGGGAGAATTCTGGATTAATCATGGGTGCCTGGATCGCAGCACAATGTTGCCGCATGTGGACAACTTAAACATCATGGACAAGAGGTAGGAAAAAACAAAAAAGGGCGCTGCTTATCACGTATGATGTAATCCTGCAGGAGAAGGATCTGAGGCTGGTGCCGGATGAGAGCGGCGACAAGGATGTCTCAGTGTACCTGGGCCTGGCAGCAGCGGCGTTCCTGCTGGTGATGCTCTACCCGGGCGACACGTCAGCGCCTGACATCAGCCTTCGCCCGGCCGCCCAGCTGGCGCCAGCTGGCGGCGCGCATGAGCCCTTCATGTCCGGCAAGGGCGGCGGCCGGCCGCGCATGCAACGCAGCCCGAGCCTGCCTTGTGCCAGCGACGCCCTAGAGACCAGCTCTGTCGGCTCAGGTCCTTCTCTCCCCTAGATTTTACCAACCTGCAGGGCTTGCTACGATGCATCATACATAAGCATCATGCTGTACACAAAATGATCCATTATTATGCCAGATTAGCTGCCGATGCATCATACATAAGCATCATGCTGTACACAAAACGATCCATTATTATGCCAGATTAGCTGCAGGTTGGGCTCACACATGCTGCCTTGACGTTTCTTCAGGAGGTGCAGCAATACTGATCTGCTACCTGACAAGCACCTCGATAATGTTAAGTCTGAGCACCAATGCAACTGCAGGTTCGGCGCGATTGACGAGGAACAGGGACTCTTCTGCCAGTCTGAACCTGTGGCTGGGTGTTGAGAGCTCCCCAGATTCAGCGCCCGCTCCAAAGACACGCGTGCAGGTGCCCATTCCTTAGACCTGCCTTCCCTCACAGTCCAATCTTATTTGGTCCTTCCGTGCATTTACCAGTATCTTGCCACCTTTCTTCACAGAGTCTCTGCCAAAAGGCGTGGTAGGCCAAGCACGTTGAAGAGTGCATGCTAGCAAGGCTGACTCTCTGCGACCATGGCAGGATCGTGCTACATTCTCTCAGCTTGACAGCATCCTGTGTCAAGTCTTGAGGTTCTGACTTTTCATTATTTTCTAATCACGTTGGGACTTATATCAAGGGGGGTAGAACCCTACACTAACACTGTTTCCCTACACTTTTCCCTTGGTAATATAGTAGCAACATTGTTTGTGTGGTGCGTGGCAGGATGTGGCGCGGCGGATGCCTGCGGCGTTGCTGGTGGTGTTTGTGGGCATAGTGGTGGCCATTGCGCAGTATTCCATGGTCGTGCGAGCGCTGCGGCTGGGGCCCAGCATTCCCCGCATCATCGTGCCCACTGCCGGGGAGTGGAAGACAGGTGGGGCCCGCACCCTCAATGTTGCGCTGCATGGGCTATTTGCAATCTCCATGATCTGCAGTGGAGGAGACTTAGTTGACCCCCACACCAGAATATATTCTTTTCAGCACTTGATGGATGAAAAGATTATTGCCTTGCTTCGTGCCGAGATTGCTATGCTACATTGGTTTGCCAGCCTTCTTTCGTGGGTTGAGACTCCCGGTGAATCTGGCTGCTAAGTCTCAATTCCATGCATCTCTCCAGCCGAGCCGGATAGCAGGCTGGACACATGCAGTGCTGTGTGCGGCAGGCATTGTGATGGCGGCTCTGTTTGTGAGTATCACCATTGCTGACGTACATCCCTACCCCCTTTTTTTGGCAGCGATTTTGTAGATGCAGGCGACTCGTCACGCGCTTCTTTGGCTGTATAGCACCCACAGGCGCCTCTTCCCTTGCAAGAAGCAATTGAATATTCGTATACAGAATGGCCTGCAAGCCCTCTTTGGCAACCCCTCTCTCCCCACAGAGAGCTCTGTGAGTGCAGCTGATAGGTTCTAAAACAGGCGCAACTGTTGAAGCAGATGCTGGCTTCAGGCTGAGAGCAGACTCATTTGTGTGCGACAGGCATCGTGAAGGCGGGTTTGGCGCAGCTGCCGCTGACTACTCTCAACTCGGTGGTGGCGGTGTGTCAGCTGTCCGGCGACTTATTTCCCCTGCGGCCCGCGCGGCCGGCCCTGGTCGCTTCGAGCGTGGGGGCCATGAATCTGATCGGCGCCTGGTTTGGCGCCATGCCCTGCTGCCATGGCGCAGGCGGCCTTGCCGGACAGGTGACTGATTACTAACCCACTTCCTGTCACATCCTTGATGTGTAAGTCTTGAGATCAATGAAAGACCTGACCGAGCTGCTATGTGACCAGACAGTGCCCAGTCCTGTGTCGGGGGTGTTGTTGAAAGTAATGACCCTCAGTACAGGATCATGACACAATCGCCCTCACATAATCTCTCATGGATACAATTGTGACACTGTATGTGAGGCATGTGGTGTTTGAGGAGGTGTTGAGTTGGTGGGTGCATTGCTGTGCAGGTCCGGTTTGGAGCACGCAGCGGGGCGGCTCCGGTGTTTCTGGGGCTACTCAAGGTTGTGCTGGGGCTGGTATTTGGCAGCTCCCTGTATCAGCTGCTCAAGGCCTTTCCCCAGCCGATACTGGGCGCCCTGATGATCTTCTCTGGTGCGTCCCTGTGCGGTCTGATCATAAAATGTCTTGCGTGCGCCTGGAGAATAAGCTCTAGACTGCAGCGTTGGTTGCTTGCATTCCTGGATTGTTGGTGATTATTGATGTACTTGTCAGACATTATGCTTGCGTCATACATTGGGGTGTCGAGGTGGTGCATTATTGTACCCAGTTGTGCATAACGTGAACGTCCCAATTCATGATGCAACAACAAGCAAGCTCTTTGCTATTAGTAACACAAGATCTGCCTGGACTGGTGCAGGAATAGAGCTGGCATCCAGCTGTGGCCGGGCTCAGGGTGAGCGAGGTGTAGTCCTGATGCTCATCACAGCCGCCACTGGCATGACCCTGGGCAACACAGCGCTCGGCTTCCTTGCTGGTGAGCCTTTTCTGCATGCCACCCGCACATCCTGAAAGTGCTGCCTCTCTCTTTGGAAGGAACTTTGTCGGAACAATGCGACTTCTCTGCTATCCAAGACAGGAATTTTCTGCTCCTGGACAAAATAAGGAAGTATCCCAATGAGCACAGGCCAGTGCTGCCTTTGCGAGTTTGCCATCCCCTTTCCACACAGAGGTCTAGCCACTCTGCTCTGTACAGAGGCTGCTCCACCGTTCCCCAACAAAAGGGATAATCTGTCAATTTTTCCAACTAACACTGAAATGCACTGAAACACTTTAACACTGAAAACGTGTAACATGTTGCGTACGCGCTACAATGTGCAGGCATGACGGCCGCGGCGCTGTTGGCGTTGTGGGATGCAGCGCCCGGCTGGTGCGCCAGATTTGGCGCGTTGGTGAGTAATCTGCTGGAGGGGTCACCCGGCGCATCCACCCACCAGGCTGGCACACCCTACCTGCCTCTGCCTGATGAGGCCGTGGGCGCATCTGGGTCAGGCTTGGGGGTGGATCACAGCGAGGATGCTGAGTACTGGGGCCCCCCGAGGCGGGAGGACTCCCGGCCACCTCTGCTGCCGGTCAGCCAGCCTGGGGCATGCAGGCCCCCCACTGGGTGGGGCCCATGATGATGAATATCTGACCCCCGATGTGGAGTGACAGAGTGCTTGATCAGCAGCAGAGAAGAACAAATGTGGGCGAATGCCTAGTGGGAATTGCATTGCTGCATTTTTGTTTTAGTCCGGCATGAGCGATGGGGAGAGTAGACAGTAGGAAGCTTGTACAAGAAGTAGGTCAGTGAGCAGAGGACAGCATGTTAGGCATCTTTACTTGTGGCATGGTGACAAGATGATAGCTTGTTGTGAGCATTGGTGCGCAAGTTTCCTTGTCCTGTGCAGAGAGTCTTTTTTTCCTGCAGCTGGGAATTTTGGAGAAGCAACGGATGTGCTCTTGAGCATATTGCATGCATTTGCAACCTGACAGAGTGGCGTCGCTGTTGAACTGAAGCAGCCTTATAGCTAGCATACACATGCAGTCATTTGCGTGTTTTGAACAGAGTTCTGAAGTACCAGTGCATGCATGAATGGATGCAGACTCGATGAAATGCCGCATTCATAGGCAGCTGCAAGTGCCATTTAATGTAACATGATTGTGGATGGAATAAAAAGGCCAATGCTGCTATGTAAAAAGTAATTACATCGGCACTTATTGTTGTTATAAATTCATCCGGACCACATTGCTCATACCATACACTTGTGTGTTTGTCTGATCTGCTTGTACTATGTAGCTTTATGCGGACAGCTCAGCTGTGGCAATGCAGTGCAAAGGCTGGCCACACTGGTATTGATTGTGCGGCACCCGCCATTTGCAACTCGTTGCACATGGCTACAGTTCATGAATTCAGACTCTTATACTCACATGCCTCAGTTCAGACCTAATCTAGAGACATCACATCATGAGATCCCGCTCTTGTGTTCTCCTGCTGCTGCTTTAACAAAGCAGCCTAGTCTCAAATTCCATGGCCGCTGCCTCAGAGGCTGGCTGTGTCAGCCGGGCAATGAAGTTCATGTTGGGCACAACATATTAGTCTATGTCTAGGAATGTCCGAATCAATATAGATGCTTGAGCAAGAGGTTCTAATCCAGCTGCATGCATACATCAGTGTTTCTAAACACTTGCTCAAAATATAAGTTCAGGTAAAGAAAGCCAATCAATTCCCCCAGGACACCTCTGAAGCGCTTAATCTCTGTACTGACCCTTATCCCGCAGTGCAAATAAATTCGTCTGGCTGGGCAGCGCTCAGATTGCTGCTTGGCCTCCGCTAGGAAACCCAGAAAATTGCCAGGGGCGCTGTGTGATGATGTGACTGCCACATCGCCTCATGCAGCAGCTGCTGAGAGGCCGAACAGCGGCAGCAGGATGGGCAGTGGGTGCTGCAGGGCCTCTAGGTGCTGCAGGTTGGCAGCCGCGGGCGGCAAAGGCTGCTGCTGCTGCTGCACAGGTTGGCTGGGGAGAGTGTAGCTGCGGCTTCGGCCACGCCTGTTGCTGCTGTGCGCAGGCTGAGCCGAGCGCGCCCACAGGTGCCTGAACTGCTGGTAGATGGCCATGATGCCGTCTGAGGGCGATGCAGAAGTGCCCTCTGGACAGGGCTGCTCCTGCTCCTGAGCTTCCTGCACCAGATGCAGGCATGTGGAGCAAGTGCAGTGGATTCGCCTTAAGACAGCCATGAGACAGCAGCTCTCGAGCTGCTGTCTGTGACCTGTAACAGCTGTGTATAACGCAAAAGCATAGGCATGGTCCTGCCCAGAAAGTGGGGCAGATTGGGAAGTCTGGTGAGTGGCAGGCTGCCACCTGTCCCACAAATTATGGAAGAGAATATAATGAAACACTTGGTCGATGTAAATTACAGTATCTATGATGCCGACGGCCTGCCAATGTCTGACGTGAGCCTCAGGGGACCCCAATAGAAACCAAGACATTGAAACGTCATCAAGGCAAGTACAGAAGCTTTGATGACGACCTAGCTGCAGATCTGACATAAAGGATGATCCCCATCAGAAGAAGGGTGATCCTGGCGTTCAAATGGGGCCTAGAACCTGGAAAGTGTGAGTCTTTGACCCGCCAATTACCCCCCGCCAAACCCAAATACTGTTTGAATAAAACGCACGCGCACATAGAGATGAGCGCTGGGATCGGGCATCAATCGATCCTCACCTCTGATGGAGCATCTGAGAGGATCTCCTTTGCAGTGGCACCGCGCTGCTTGGTCTGTCGGCCTTCTGCATGGGTTCGGCGCGGGTCTTCAAACGAGCTGCAATCGGCCCCATAGGACGTCGAGGGAGGGCAGCAGGACGAAAGCTGACACCGATCACTGGATGAGCGGCTGAGAAAGGTGGGAGTCCGCATCCTTTCCTCTCCCTATGGGCAGTTCCCACCAAGACAGCGCCAGTCAAAGCAGGTGTCTTTCCTGATGGCTTGAAATTGTGGGGACCCCTGGCCACTGCGCAAGTCTTGGATGCTGGCGGTGAATGCTCACAAGATCGATGGATCGAGGATTGGGGGCCAGGAGCGCTTGAGAAAATGACAGTGACACTGTCACAGTGATGTTGCAGATTAAATGATGCCATGTTTCGATGTGTTCCTCACCCCTGACAGAGGTGCCACGCAGGTGCAGGTGCGCTAAAAGGCGGACACCTGGCTCCATGCACACCTGGCATCCTGCTCAGCATCGCGTTCTTCACCGTGTTTTGCTCATTTCTGCAGCACAAATTCACTATGCGTATTCCGTTGGGCATGAAGCTCTGTAGCTAGTGCCGCAGCGCAGCGGCATGCGCTTGCGCAACAGCATGCATGCGGGATCATGATGCATTGACCGTATTTCCATATTGCTGTAGAGTAAGCAATCTTGGGGCAGCAGCTACTTCAATGTAGAGCTTCAAGTGAAGGACATGACGAGTATGACGGTTCATGATCATGATCATGGCCATGGCCAGCTGGGCAGCTTTAATGATTTAAGTTGAACGTATCCACGGTGTACACATCATTAACGTTACAATCAGTGGCCATGGCCACATGGCCCATGATGGGACATCTGAGCAACACCGCTACTCCATCACATGCAACATGCCGCAGTGGCATATAAAAGCCACGCTGTGCTGCACAGTATTCAGTAAGGCAAGCCACCGGCAGTTTCGTGGGCCTATCACTCGTGCGTTACACCGTATATTACTATAGACTCTATAGTATATATATGTCGGACATAGAAACATTGGCTGCATCCGATGTGCGTCAATTTTCTTGATGTCAACGGCTGAGGGAACTGCGGCATGCGCACGTCACTGTGCGCTTTCTTTAAGCAACTGGGATACTTTAGTCAATTAGACCTCTGATGTCAAATAGTAGCAGTATTGAACATCGCCTCACAACCACTGCGGGTGCCACAAGAGCATCCGGCACATAAATCTGTCCATGCATGTTTGATATAAATACATAGGTTAAAAGCTTCTTTCCAGGCACCTGTCAACCCAGTTTGAAACTCTGGCACTTGTGACTCCGAAGTCCTCACAGCGGATCCAACTGCACTCTGCAATTGTTGCCATCGTTCAGCAAACCCCTAAGCGTTCTGTTGCAGGCCCAGAGACAAATGGCTGCATTTGCCTGGCCTGTTGCTGCACACTGTCAGGAGTATTAAATCATCAGCGAGTCATCGACATGATTTGTCACATATCTCATGCAGCTCCTACTGAGCTAGGCTGTCCTGTGCAACAAGAGATGGTCCGATAACGGAAATTGCATCCTGTCCAAACACATATCTGAGTCTTTAGTGTTCCTCGCACAAACCTCGATTTCCAATTCTCGATGTTGCTTGGGCAGGCCATATCCTGGCGCCCTCCCATTGGTGAGCTTCTCCCCAGTATATTGGGCGGATTAAAAAGTTACTATCAACACGCTTTTTCCTGCCAAGAGGCAAGGTGCGTCCTGCAGACAAGCTACAGTTGAAGGCTGCCCACAAATCCTACCCCTTATAGGACTCGCCAGATCCAAGGAAGGCCCAATCGACCATGGGCATGGTGCTCAGTATTTACACCGCCCCCAGCCAGACGGGGCCACTGGAAAAACATGGCTGCGTGTCTAAAAGCTGTCAGGAGTGGTCTGAGCGGCGGTAGTGGTTGAGCAGGCACAAGTGGCGCTGGTACTCCTCTCCGCGAAGGCATGGGGTGCATGCTCCGCAGAAACACACCTCCGACAGGTCCAACCCCTCCTGATGACGCTGCGAGTTCCACATCGAGGCTATCGCCCCGTCCACGTCATACCTGCGCAGCAGCCGCTGTCCATGTTAGTAACGATGACTCTTTGCATTGCTGAGGGGCAAGTGAGCTCCTTGAGGGGTCTGGATGAGAGTCACAAAGTTGCGGTGGTTGGAGGCCTGTCAGCAACTTGTGTGAGGGGCGCGCAGGCTGGCTTGAAAGAGGTGGGCCCTCGGGGCCGGCTTCTGCAAGGTAACTGGGAGGGAGCCGAGGACACTGCACGCTCCGCACGTAAACATAAACATCTTACTCTCCTTGGAATGCGACCAGGCATGAGCTGCAACGTGAAAGCTTTACTTGTAGCAACCAGATATTCTGGCCGAAAGTTTGCAGTCCTGCAGAAGCGCAGCAAGGGCAGTACCACCAGTCTATACGCAAAACGTGGAAGGTTGCCTCTTTAAGGATTGCATCTGGGTTTGTGTCGAGGTTTGCAGTGAGTTGCAGGGACATTCAAGGGCGGTACCACCAGTCGGCGCGCGCGGACTGGAAGGCCTTGTAGAGGTTGAGGACGCCGACGCCGTGCGCAGTCCACCACTGGAACAGCGCGGCCGGCATGCGTGCGGCCAGGCCGTCCACGTCATCAAAGGTGAGGTTAAGGGCGCCGCGCGCGCACAGGTGGATGTGGCCCCAGCTCGGCCGCGCCGGCATGTGCACGTTTACGTCCTCCCCCGTTATGCACAGCTGCCGCGCCGTCGCCAGCCCGCCCAGCAGCACCTGCGCGGCGACAGCAGTTTGTGAGAGATGGAGACGTTTCGCTGATGTTCTGTAAGAGAGTGAGATGACCATGTCTCTCTGAAATGCCAGAATGCGAGGCTCATGATTGATATGACATCCGTCACGTTGATTAGCCGACAGGCTCAGAGTGATCATTAAAGGGTGCCGCAGAGATGGCCGGCAGGCAGGAGACTGCATTCCTCATGTAGGGCTTCACATTCCCTTCAGGCTTGCTGATGCCAGAGCACTTCAATACGAAGATAGATGGCAGTGATACAAGAGCTGCAGATGCTGGCAGCGCACGCACAGAAAATCCCCTTCCACAGCTCCACATGCACGAGGCGGGCACTACCGTATGTCAAAAAATGCCATTTGGGGATTGGCAAAAGAAGGAGATGTGGGATCTCACGAGGGGCGCTGCGGGGTAGCAGATGTCGCCGAGGCACAGGCGCACAGTGGGCGGGCAGCGCGGGCCGAGCAGGAAGTTGGGCAGCCCCTCGATGTCCTGCAGGAAGAAGTCCTCCTGGTGCCACGTGAACGACACCAGCGATGGCAGTACTGTGTCCCACACCGGCCGCCGCGCCGTCTCCTCGCAGTACACCTCCACGTACACCTGCGCAGCCGAAGTGCCATTACTGGATGAAATGGTCAGAAGCCATTGTCTTTCCAGTCTATGACCTCTGGGTTGATGACAAATTGAAGGGTCTTCCAGAATTTGTAGTGCTGGAGTATGTGGTGATCACGTGTTTATCCCTGGCGACTGTAAGTGTCACGCATACAGAACGCTGGTGCAAACAGTAAAATGGGGCCCAACACGAGCGAGTCCCCCTTTGTGCTGGATACCCAGGAGAGACAGTTTGCTGGCTGGCTTGCCCTTCAGCAGCCAGTAAGAACATTGCCTATTGGAATTGCATGTGATCATCAGGTAGGATGCGCGGCTTCTTGCAGTGGCAACTCTGATGCGCACCTCGCAGCCAGGCGGCAGCTGCAGGCTCTCAGGCGCCGTGCCGAAGAGCGCAAGCTTCTTCAGGCGGCGCAGGGGGGCGAAATCGAGCGCCGGCACCGTGCAGCCGATGGCCGTGAGGTCCAGGGTCTCCAGCGAGCGCAGCAGCGGCAGCGACTGCGCTAGCCCCGCCATGAACAAACCTGACAGGCTCACCTGTGACCCAGTGGGCACACCCTTCAGAGAGTTCAAGTACACAACAGAGGTCTTTTACTTTTCATTCCTGACAGGGAATGTGGGAAGCTGCCCTAGGAGTACACAATCTTCTGCCGAGGGAGCACACTCTGCAGCTCGTGAGGCCTGACATTATCAAAGCTGTTCCAAACATGCACCAACTTCATAATTTTTAAGACTGGCAAAACCAGGAAATTTCAAGCGATGCTGCACCATTCAAGGCAATAGTGAAGAGGATGTGAAAAGGGCACTGGTGGAGTCTCAATTGATGCACAGTGAGAAAGGTGGCAGTCCGGCGCACCACAAGGTGTTTGAGGTTCAGCATGGGCGGCAGGCAGTGGATGGTGTAGGCTTGCAGGCTGAGCGTCTGCAGCCGCTCCGCGCGAGCCGCCATCCACGTCAGCAGCATGCACAGCGTGGGCGCATCGTCGTGCCTGCCCCATGCCAGATCCAGGTAGGTCAGCGCAGCCGGGACCGACCCCTGCATGGCTGCCATCGCGGTTGCTAACCCATTCTTTGGCGGCGCGTGCAGGTACAGCCTGCGCGTGCCCTGCCACCTCTTCGCTACCCACTGCATGCCTGCGCAGCAGATGCTCGTTTCTCTGCACAATGCTGGGTCAAGACTGTGTCGTTTCCCAAGATTCAGGCTGCAATTTTCAGGTTGATGTGCGTGCTCATCTCTATTCCATGAGCTGGTGGATATTACCTGCAGCTGCACCGCCGTCTTTGGGATAGACCCTGAAGGTTTCAGGCATCAGTTCCCAAGTAGTCTTGCAGGTGCCACTGGCTCTGCACCATTCTCGAGCTGTCAGGTGGTACGCGATCCTCTGCCATATTTCCTCGGGCAAATTTGTTACTTTTGGTGGCGCGACCTTTCTTCGAGCGATCCTCTGTCTATCCCTCCTGCAATGGTGCACAGATTGCATCATCCTGAGCCGATTGATCAACATTGTTCAGCCCAGGCGATAGACAAAGCAGGGTGCGCAGAAGCGTACATCTCGAGAATGCTGCAGCCTAAGTCCGCAGAAGTACTCCTAAGAACGGAACGTTCTTGATTAATGACTGGAGCTGGACTGCAGGGTGCTGACTAGGTTCACTGTTTTCACTTCGTTATTACCCGTGGTCACGGTTGCTACATGCTTTGCTCAGTGCACGTCCAGATTGTGGCTTTTGATGCTCCGGGATTATCGTCTCTTCAGAGATCCATCAATTGCTCAGATCACCTTCGCATTTGCAGGAACTCACCCGTCTCCCGATACTTTTCTTCCCTGGTTTCGATACCGTCCTTCACAAGAATCGCTCTCCTCGAGGCTCGCTTTCCACCCACAATGCCAAAGAAATCATTTTGAGCGACCTCGATACCTTTCTTGTTCGTTTCTTGTCAGCTGAAAGTGGGAGCATTGGCTCTATTGGGGGCACAAGGTTGACGTGACCTGATCATCAAGAGGCATTCCAAGAAAGGTGCTTTGACGCTGCACAGCACCACCAGAACCCTGCCTCAACCTTGCAAGCATCATGGCTGAATTTGTCTTCAGCGATGCGACAGGAGAAGTTTTTACAAAGCTGCCAGGCACCATCAATGGGTATGTCCTTGAGGAACTCAATTTTTTTTATTCTACGTATGCCCGGTTGACAACATGGTCAACCCGGATGTATGTTCAGCTGCTTAATAAGCCAGATTCTGTGCATTAGAACGCATGCTAGCCAGCTCCATATGAATCTAGATTTGCCTTGCCGAGTGTATCAAATTTTCGGCTAAGAGACATTTTTCAAATATGTTGGCTTTGATGGTGCCGTTTTCCTTGACCAGGGAGAGCGTTGTCCTCAAGAACCTGACAGATTGCTCTGTGTACCTGCTGGACTACTCGGGCGAAGTGGAGGTCAGCAACGTTACGAACTCGCAAATTTTCATAGGTATGCCTCTCATATACCACTTGAATAAGTTGCCACATCGGTTCAGATGCATGACCCAAGCAAACGACGCAAAAGCTATTCTCAACACCCAAACATGTAGGTACAATTCAGGCTGTGTCTGACGTGACTTGGGCATGTACGTTCAGGTCCTGTGGACGGCCCGGCCATTTTCGACAATGTGCAGCGCTGCCAGATCAGCGTTGCATCCCAGCAGTTCCAGGCGCGCAACAGCACAGACACAGAGTACGGCCTCTACTCTGCCACCAAGCCCACCATCGAGCACTCGCGCAACCTGCGCTTCACTTGCTGGATGGGCGCATACCCCGGCCTCACCGAGCACTTCCACAAAGCCAACCTGGACCCCAAAGTCAACCAGTGGGACAAGGTGCTCATGCTCACTTCTCCCCTCATGTCCTGAAGATGCGGGCAGCATTGCCACAGTAACCTGTGGGAGTCACATGCACAAGAATGAAGGCTCTGCATGTTGAGCATTCTTGAACAACTTTGTATATGTCAGCAACACGGGTTGAGCATGGGTCTGACATGGTCATGAGCAGATCGCTGTGTAGTCCTGGCCTGTGTTCAGATCCCCTGAGGAGGACTGATCAGGTGCACAATGTGAGGAAATGGCTGTGTAGTCCCGCCCTGTGTTTTGCTTCTCTTGATGAGCTCGCCTGCTGGACTGACCAGGTGCACAATGTGAGTAGATGGCTGTCCAGGTCCCATCCTGTGTCTACTCTCCTTGACAAGCATCACCTGCTGGACTGTTCAGGTGCACGATGTGAGCAGATAACTGTTCTAATCCCATCCTGTGTCTACTCTCCCTGACAAGAATTTATTGATGGACTGTTCAGGTGCACGATGTGAGCCCAGTGGAGGGAGAGGGGCCCAACTTTGAGCTGCTGGACGCCATCGAGTACTGGGAGGTCCCCATCGAGGGGGGTCCGCCCCCCGACAACCCAGTCCCGGCTGGCGACGGCTCGCTCTACTCCGCGCCGGCTGCACCCCCGGCAGCCGCGCAGCCGGACGCGGCGCCCACCGAAGCGCCAGAGGACCTGTTCACAGAGAACGGCGGCGACTTCCGCGGCCCCGCTGAGAACGGCCACTCGGGCCCGGTGCGCTCCTGCCATTCTAGATACCCCACGCATGCTGCATGGTTCTTGGCTTGTGCCCTCATGCTCCCAAACCAGTGTCTAATTGGGCATTTGCTTGACGCCAGAGCTTGGGGTGTCAGAACAATTTTATTTGAGGGTGAAACGTGCATTCAATCGGCGGCACAAGGGATTGCAAGTGCGTGCTGTTTTGGAGAAGTGTCCTCTGTCTGTAGCATGCAGTTGACATGCAGACTCAGCATACAGTCATGTTCCGACCTCTGGTCACAAGAGAGAAGCACGTGATGATTGCTTAGCTTGTTCGTCCAATTTGGCAGATTTATTGCATTAGGCTTGTCTGACTGGCATTACTTTGGCGGCAGGCGGACTTTGGCGGGGAGCACCCGAAGGTGGCGGCGGTGCGGGCGAGTGCGCGGGAGCGGCTGCTGAAGCAGGAGGCCGAGGAGGCCAAGGCCAAGGACTCCCTCGTCAAGAACGCCGCCGGCTACCTCGAGAAATTCTACCAGGTGCCGATACTACCAAAAGTAATTGTTATAATCATAATTTGCATGGTTTTCCTGCCAGTGACAAGGTGCGTCTGCAGACTAGCTGCAGGTAAAGCTGCCACATATCCTACCCCTTGATGGACTCTCCAGATCCACGCAAGACTCAGTCAACCGTGGGCACAAAGCTCAGTATTTATGCCGCCCTTTGGCCACCCGGGACCACATTTAAACTTATGAATACATGCAGGCTGCAAATGGCAGTCTCTCTAGAGTGCAGAGATGCACAGGCCGCGTCCCAAGAAAAGTATTGTGGCTCTATCTTTCGTCATTGCACGTCATCCAGTCCTTGTAAGCTTGTCAGATGCCTTTTGTTGAACTGCATGCGTGATACCTGCTGTGCCATTGCCTGTACACTGATGCTGGGATGTGGCGTGCAGAAGCGCAACAGCGTGAAGGGCAAGCGGTCGCAGGAGAACAGGTCGGCCGAGAAGCAGGTCAGCCTTCTGCGCCTCACTCTGCTAGCAACTCCTTCATACCTGCAAATCCCCTCTGCCTGATTGCATGTCCCTGATCTCAGCAGCCGGCAGCCCTGATGGCACAAGCAGACTACTGGAATATAATTTGTCAGTCGTGCTGAGACGCAGTGCTTTTCCTCTTTTGACAGTGTCTCAGGATATTGCTAGCATGCAGACTCTCCACGGCTAGCTGCAACATGGCACACAATAGCATGCTCTCCGTCCTGCCCATTATCAAAGTTGCTGGATATCTTTGCCTGCAGCTTTGTCTGCAGACGCACCTTGCCTCCTGGCAGGAACAGCGTATTATCAAGATCGCCTGGACGGAGGCACCAAGCCTCGTTTTCATTTTAAACGCGGTAATTTCAACCAGCTTCCTGAAGCGGTTATCAGTAAGGATGGATATCTGTGTGCAGGTGACTGTGGCGGGCCCAGAAGGGGACACGGAGTGGGAGAAGACAATCTCGCTCATCAACTTCGGCTTTGCGCGCCCCAACGGCTCCGACCTGTCCCGCTTCAAGGGCGCACTCTTCGCGGCCAAGGCTCGCAATGTGGCTATCTCCGTCAAGCCGCCTGTGCCGGCCCCCGCCAAGGCCTGAGCTGGCCACACCATTTTTTTTGCCAGGCAAAAGGCTGCAAAAAGTGAGTGCAGCCTTGGGGGAAGATGCTGCAGTCTCTGGCAGCGAGCTTCTCATGTGTGACAGCCCGAGGCATGGCCTGAGCTGGCTTCACCCGCCCACGTGGTCCACCCTTTCAGCAACACATGCCGCAGGAGCTTTATGGACTTGAAGCTCATCTGCCAGTCTGGCCGGGGCAAGTGTCTGTAATGGATGGGGCGAAGTTTTCTTGGCACCAATGGGGGCTTGCTCAGCCGCTTCAAAGCTGAGGTGCTGCATTTGCAGCTGCGGAGAGCGCTCATGTTTTGTGAGTAGAAGAAGCCCGGATCCAGAGCATAGCTTGAGATGCAGGGACGCCGAGAGCATCATTTGCGGAGCTGGTGTGGGTGCTATGCAATGGGTAGACGATGCCTCCAATGCTTGCAAAAAGAAATGATAGGAATTTGGATTGCAGTCTTGATAGCCCAATATTAAATTTCAATCAGTGGTGCAAAGGAATGGGTGCTGCAGCTGAAGAGCTTGGGATGGCTGAACAGTGAGCCACTCTTTCACACATGTGGACTCTGGAACATTTCATTAGCGGAAGTGATGGCACATCACCACCCTGTCTTCAGTGTCATTACGTGATTCACCCTCGAAGGGCGGCCCAGAAAGTTCATTGATGTTTCCTTTTCTCGCAGCAGATGACAAGCTTGCCTTGAAGACAATTTGTCCCTGCTTGCTTTGAGATCACTGCCGCATTGAGAAGAACAGACTTGCTCCAGATTCTGCCATTGATCTGCAACATGTGCAAGACTTGTAACCACATGTGACTTTCCCGGACCAGCCCAGACCTCGCTTGTACTGGCTGCTCTGCTCGTTCACCACTTTCCCAATTCTTTTGCCTGCTTCTGAAAAGGACGCGTCCAGATGGCATCTTGAATGATCCGCACAATGCTGCTGCTATGCATATGCATGTTTGGCATTCTGCCTTATATGTCTTGGATAAGACCCTTAATTTGATTGTTTCTAGGCCCCTCAAGAGAGCTTCTGCGCTGGGCGGACAACGATGTCGGTGGGGCAGGCGTAGGGAGACATGCGGAAGGGCAGCAGAGCCGCCTGTGCAATGTCCTCCGGGCGGATCATCTTGTCCTGAGACACCGGCGCATCCCTGCAGTGCACAATACCACTGTCAAAAGCCAATGATGCTGGGAAGTGCCAGCGTACACAAACAAGGCTAAGGTGCGATTTATTATTATTATTAAATGCTTTTCCTGCCAAGAGGCCAGGTGCATCTGCGGACATGCTGCAGTGAGAGGCTGCCCAAATCTTGTCTCCTGTTGGATCCAAGCAAATTCCATTTATTCGTGGGCACGAAGCTCACTATTTGTACCGGCCAAGGGGCCAACGTTCAGTGGCCGTAAATAAAGCAAGGAGAGCACGTGGCGCAGCCACATTCAAGACTCAAGCCTGAGTGCCCTTTGTGTCTCTCGGCATCAGCTGGGACAAGGAGAGTGTGGGAAAGCAAGGGTGAGGGCATAGGGTGCGCACGCTGTCATCTCAGAGGCAACATAGCCTGGGTAGATGGTGATCACTCGCACGTTGTGCTCCTTGAGCTCCTGCACACCCCTTACCCAACTTGAGTCTGCTGTGCTTCTAACATTTTGAGGCAGGGGAAGGAAGAAGAACACCAGGGCAAGCTTCCAATGCAAGGGTGGCAGAGCAACAACTGCACGGGAGTGCAAAGTGCAGAGCCAATAGCAGGCTGGCCTAACCATTGTGCACAGAAGGCAGTTCCAAAGGCAATCCAAACGCAGTTCAAAAAGGTACCTCCCATGACAAAAGCATGATATTTGCCCTGACATTTCAGCCAAGGGCGAATGCAGACAGCAATACAGAGCCCTGACAATTGCAATGAAAAATCTCACATGATCTGGGCAAGACAGCAGAGTAGTTACCTGCTGTATGGACTTGGACCATCCAGTGAGCCCAAATTTGGCTGCATTGTAGCCTCCAATGCCAGGCAACGCCTCAATACCAGCCACAGAGGAGATGTTGATGATGAGGCCGCCCGCCTGGCGCTTACTAAGCGCAGGAGCAATCCTTCGCGTCAGCCTCATGGGCACCAGCAGGTCCAGCTGCATCATCTTTTCCTCCCACTGATCTGGATCGCCTGCAATATTGCAACGGTGATCAATGTTCAGCAGTTGCTAGTGTCTGTGTGAGTCTCATGCAGTCTTGACTAAGGGGTGCAGCTGTCCCTGGTCCACGGCAAGCCGTTGTGTGATTGCTCACATAGCCTGGAAAAAAAATCCACAATTGGAGACAAAGCAGATAAGCGCTTCACAGGTGTGATCTCAAGCATGCCCACTGCAGAGGTGAAAACATCTTCCGCCATGTGCATTGCACCACTTGGACACAGTGAGAACTCAGTGGCTAAACGCAGATTCCAGCTCACAGGCAGCCGTATTAGCAGCAGATCGATCCTATGAGGGCTGCGGCAGTGCCAAGACCAGGCCTCCTGGAGGCTTCAATTCGATTGAACCATTTTGCCACAAAGATTTGCTTCAGGCCTTGAGATGGGGCCCACCTTTCATTGCGGCAGCTTCCACAGCAAGTCCAGCGTTGTTGACCAGGATATCAATCTTGTCAGTGACCTTCGCAGCCAGCTCGTCCACTGCCTTGCTGGCAGCCAGGTCAACCTGCACCCAAAGACAAGATCATTTGCTTTGGCGCCCCTCACCCAGTGCAAACTTCCTTGGTCCTGGCCTTCCATCTTCCAGACGGAAGTCGGTGTGAGAGAAGATGTATCTGGCACACCTTCAGGATAATAACCTCAGCCGCCCCCAGAGCCTTGGCTTCCTCTGCAGTGTCCTTCAGCTTCTCCTCATTCCTCCCACTAATCCACAGGTTGGCACCTGTCACACCGGAACGAGTCAGAATTATGTAGAATTGATGAGATACGGTTCACATCAAACGTCTTCAACATACAACTCACCGTGTTCGGCGAAGGCCAAGCTGATCGCGCGGCCAATCCCGCCGGTTGCGCCGGTCACCAGGGCCCATCTGCCCTGCAAAAGCTTGTCCTGGCCTCCCATTTTTCCTGCAGAGATTTGGGAAAAATAATAAGACAGCTAATCCTGCGGGATCTCTACACGGCACAGTATCAAGCCAGTAGCGGTATGCACCTATATGCATGGCTCAGTCCAAACTCACCGTACAGAACTGTAAAAGATGGCTGGCAGAAATAGCAGACACGACACGAATAGCAGAAATTCAGAAGAGCTCCGACTGGACAGAGAATTTCCAACAAAATCCTGCACGACGTGTTCTCGGCGGAGATACTATATTTAGGACGGGCCTTATTCTTCACCAATATTGATGACATGTCATCACTGCACCAATGAAGGGAAGCAGCTTCCAAAGACGGGGATCTGCGTGATATTCATGCAAAATGATTATAATCATGATTATGATCACAGGTCGGCAAACCCAAAGCCCGAAGGCCATAGGGCATACACACAGGGTGTCTGCAGCCTAACTGTGGGGCCCAATACAGCGTGCTGACCGTACAAAACACATACCGGCGATTTCATCCCTACATGGGACACCAGACTCACATTCAGGCATGCAAAGGTACTAGACGGCCGCCTACCAGACATATTCTCTCTTGTACACATCATGTGTATGACACACAAACATGCAATCCCTCTTCTTACCCTCACACAGCTAGGGTTCCTGCCCGCCAGTCACCTGAAGACCTATCGGCACCTTTGTGCAGCATCCATGCGGCAACGCATCAGGGCTCATAGCCAACAGTCAAGACACTTACACCTAAATTCACAGGGCCAGCATCCCTGCAGACGAGCTTCTCCCCAGCAGATCCAACTAACCTGCTACACTTTGCGGCAATCTCCTTGACCACATGATCGTTGTAGGATCTTTGTATCTTTCCTGCATGACGTTGACTTGCAAGACAGCCCTTCCTCTTATCTCTGGCACCCGCTCTGCCTCACTATTCTGCATCTCCCTTTCCTGCGTGTCCCTTTACTGCGTCTACCTTTCTTGCAAGGACGCATGCATCAGTCGCCACCGGAGGGGCTCAGCTTGTGGGATGGGCGCACGACGATGTCGGTGGGGCACGCCAGGTCAGACATGCGGAAGGGCAGCAGAGCCGCCTGCGCAATGTCCTCCGGGCGGATCATCTTGTCCCGAGGCACTGGCGCATCCCTGCGAGCCCATAATGATTCAGCTGGATCCATTGTGTGACCACCTGTGAGGACCCTGTGCAGCTGGAGGGCAGACTCTGCTCATCTTTTCCAGGGGGCACTAAAGACTACCTTCAGTAGTGTTTAGCACCCCCCGTCTTTTGATCTTCCAGGGAAGATTGCGATCAGGACAAAGATTTCCGTCCATGTGCTGGGTTAACAGCTTCGGGTCACTTGGCGGCGGTGCAAGATCATGCAGCTGCAGGCACCAGAGCACTGCACAGGATTGAGGGCTGTTCCTCTAAGAATGATTCTGTGCACCCAGTGACCGTCTCTCCGTCTGACTTGAAGGTGGCCTGCAGGAGAAAATGGGAGCAGAGCAAACCTTGTCATCTCAGATGCCACGTAGCCAGGGTAGATTGTGGTCACCAGCACGTTCTTGTCCCTCAGCTCCTGCACAATCATAGCTCGCCAGCTCAGTGTGCTGCAGGTTGCGCAGTACATTTATGACACATGCTTATGCATGCCGTGAAGATATCCTTGTACCCTGGCCAACAGCACTGTGTGAATGTGAGATGGCATCAAAGACAACGTCTGTCTTTCAAATAAAGTCATATCCACCTCTGCTTAACGTGAACAGGCATTTGGCCATGTCAAAGATTAGGCCCCGGCCGGCGGGGAGCGGTATTGATATTGAGCACCGTGTCCACGGTTGATTAGGTCTTGCTTGGAGCTGTCCATCAAGGGGTAGGATTCACGGCAGCCTTTACCTGCAGCTTGTCTTGAGAGACACCTCCCCTTCTGGGCGGGATGAGCGTGTTTTAATAACCATAACTAAGGGTAATCACTGGAATTTCTTGCATTACTGGTACATGCATTCTCACCTCAAAGGTGGACTTGCTGAAGCCGGTGAGGCCAAACTTGGCGGCTGCATAGGCGGCAAAACCCGGCATCGCCTCGAGGCCGGCCACGGAAGAGATGTTGATGATGTGGCCGCCGCCCTCGCGCTCACTCATTGCCGGTGCCAGGTGGTGAGTCAGCCGCATGGGCGCTTCCAGATCCACCCTCATCATCATGTCCCAGTCGTCAGGGCTGCCTGCACACATTTTGAATTTACCTGAAGTCTGACGCCCCATTTTGCATGCACGCAGTTACAGGCTTCCTGGGGATCGCGTAGAAGTGTTGTGTGCAGGTAGTCATCAAGCCACTTGGGCAGGCATGTAAGCAAACTTGACAACAACTCCAACTGTGTAATCAGCTGTGCCTCCACCTCGGGGTAATCAATCTCCAAGGGTGTAATTGCACATTTGCTCACAGAACTGCAGTCGATTTGCCACAGGGCTTGCTCGGTGGGAACAACACAAGTACCAGCCTGCATGCGCTGAAGTCATGGAGGGGGAGCGGTGCAATTAGCACAACTTCCCATGCGGTGTTCTGATCAGAAGTGATTTGAAGCATGTGCAACTTGAAAGAGCAGCAGTGCAGGGCGTGCCTTCCAGGGCAGATGACTTGGTGAGGATGCCAGCATTGTTGACCAGCACATCGATCTTGCTGGAGACAACGTTGGCCAGGTCATCCACATCCTCCTTGAAGCTCAGATCTGCCTGTTGATGCACTCAAAAGGAATTCAGATCATGGGCGCGGCCTTTGGCAGGATTGTTTGCAAGGCTAGCCAAACTCATACCCATGGCTGGCCAGGGCAAAAGAAATGGCACTGCACTGCTATGATTGTCAACGTGCGAGCAGGAGCCAGCCCAGTGCCGGCTAGAATGGTGGGAATGGGCTATGCATGTGAGCCTGCAAGGACTGTGGTCGATCTGATGAACGGACCTGAACAATGATGACATGCTCAGCGCCCAGTGCCTTTGCGTCCTCTGCTGTCTCCCGCAGCTTGTCCTTGTGTCTGGCTGAGATCCACAAGTTAGCACCTATACAATCAGGAGGAGGCGACAGCTCAGAGATGACAGGACAGGAACAAATATTGAATCCTTGCTATTTTGAAAGTAGAACTAATGCTTTCCATCAATTTCGCATATTGAAAACAACCGTGCTCGGCAAAAGCAAGCGAAATTGCCCTGCCGATGCCGTAGCTTGCGCCAGTCACCAAAGCCCATTTGCCTTGGAGCAGCTTGTCTTGTCCAACCATGGTAAACCTGCATATTTTGAACTTAATCAGCCTTTTTCGTCAACACGGGAATGCTGACCCTGCCGATCTTAAGGGATCTGTTTCGGACACCTACACCGGATCCCATTTGCACAGGACTCACTTGGAAGCGTCGACGATGACGCAGCAGCAGGTCCGCTAGTCACCTATGAGGCATTTGAATGACACCAGAGGATAGCATAAGGGATAGCCGTTCTGCACGCAATGCTTTGCAAGCCTGGGCTATTCTTAGATTGTCACAGATGAGTCATCACTGCATGGCCACAAGCTGCACTTGCATTGCAATTGAATGGAGACAACTCTGAAGATAAAAGAAGAGCTCCTCTATTCAAATATACCCCAGGTGGACAACTCGTCCAGGACAAGTAGATCATGGATGCGGCAGCTGTCACAATTCAATTGCTCTAGCGGTACAGCGGTTCGAGCATTCTGCGCAGAACACTAGTGCATTCAGTCAATCCTTACAGATCAGCGATGTACAAAAATGTAGCATGCATTGACAACAGACCTGTCAAACTTTGGGGATGATCCATTGTCAACAAATAAATGCATCAGCATATTGGCAGAGCATCCATTAAAGTACATCTTCTCAGAGACCATCCTGCCAATCACTACATAATGCATTGCGGTAAGAGAGAATATATATTGTACACTTGTCCAATCATGGTGGGCTGTTCTTGCCAGTGGCACCGCCCTGTCCATGCAAACTCCGAAGGGACTTGGACGTCATATTTTTGAAGAGTTCCCAAGGGGTAAGTTCCAGTCATTTGAGTCCTGCATGTTGAGTACGCCCTGGCAGACTTCAACTCCGCATGGTGGGTTCAGAAAATCCTCGCTGCTGCAAGTCAGCAACAGGGCTCAGCAGGGCGTGGCGGGTGGCAGGAGAGGTGGCGGTGCAGGATTGGCCCAGGGCCTTGAGCAGAGCTAGGAGTGAGCAGCGATGGCCACCAGTGCACCACACAGCGCAATCGTTGTGATGTCCAGGTTGACGCGTTGGTCCTGCACAGGCAAGAAGAGTGTCAGACAGCAGCAAGCAACTGCACCCTTACGGCAGAAATTCAACAGCGCACAGCAGGGCATCACATTAAGCCTGACAGCATTTCTTGGCCACACACCGGACCAACTTCAGAAAGCATTTTGTCGCAGCGTGTCACAGAACAATTGCATAAATGGGTTATACAGCAAAATGAAGTTTGATCCCACAGTGTCAGCTTGGCCTTATGACAGCGTCCCAAGTGTGCATTGCAATATTCAACCCACAAAGGGGTAAGGGGTGTGGGGTGCAACATTATCCACCCTTAAGCCAGAACCCTTGCTACTATATTGGTTACTGTAAACCCTGCACAAAATTATTGATTTAAACTTTGTGGGATTGAAAAATCTCATCTTTTCTGGGTGCGGGAGAGTGCCCGCGGGATCGGTGGGTGCCCCTTAGTCGGACTGATAATTCGCAAAATAATAATAGAATGGGCCGATTTTCGGATTACTGGCAAATAAACTTTTGATCGTGCGGGAACCCCCTACGGGAACCTGTTTGCTATTTCAATTATTCAAAAGTGCGGGGTTTACAGTGACCAGTACAGTAGTATATCTGGGCAGCTGACCTTGGGCAGGCTGCGCTTGAGGTCGCGCCAGGCCCGGGAGAAGCCGAGCGCGCCGGCCAGAACGAGCAGGCCCGGCGCGGTGTGGCGCTTAGTCACGTCGGCCGCCGACAGCCGCGGCGCGTTGCCGTTGGCCGAGGGCGGCCCCGAGCGGTAAACGTCCGCCAGCTCGCTGTCACCGCCCATCGCGCGCGAAAAGCCGCTGTTGCTCGCCCCCACCCTGCGCGCAAGAAAGCACTGGCGTCTTCCTGTCGCTATGAAGATATAAGGCTCATCTGGATCCCAGGGTCCAGATATGTGGTCCTTGAGTCCCACGAGAAGGACATGCGTGAGCTGATTGGTGAGTGTTGCTCTCTTTGCCGCTCTCAACATGGCGCATCCACACCATGATCATGCATGGCATCTTTTCGCCGGTTCAGGCCTGACATCCATCACTAAAAGTTCTGCTGCGATACGGCGACCTTGATTCTATGCAGCTCGTCCTCTGCAAGACTTCAGCATAGTCCCTGTTGCTCACTTAGTGTATCCGGGGATATGCGTGTGCAGACAACAAGACACACTATATTGGACACAAACAGAATGTGGGCCATGCAGGGGGCGCGGAGATATCGCCAGACAGCAATGCACAGAGCAAAGATGGCTATCCTGGGGTCACCTGGTGGAGGACGCCTGTTGCGGGGCATTCCAGCTTGGGGCCGCGCGGCCGGCCCAGCCGCCGCCGGCCATGTCCATGACGGCGACGCCGTCGCTCGCACCGATGGCGGCTGCACCCACTCTGGCCTCCACCTTGAACTCTCCTAGCTGCTGCCTGAGCAGCTCGATCTCGCTGTCGCGCTCCTGCACACACTTATGCTGATCAGTCATGCCCAGACATGCATGGCATCTGCAGCTTCTGCTAGTTGGCAAGAACTCTCCACTATGCCCCATGATGACATAGAAAAAACCAATTCCAACACAATGCTGTGCAAGTGTGCCCTCTAATGCATTTTTGATGTATGTAAGCTCCGATGCCAGGCACCAAAACACTGTCAGGCAGGCAGATGTTGTGCATGCAGCTTATTTCAATATGCACCTTGCGTCTGGCAGGACATGCATGTATTGACAAAGTTGACACTTTGCAACGACAATGAAGAGGCTGGATGATATGCTGGGGGTGGGCGTGCCTGCAGGAGGCCCTGCAGCAGAGCGATGCGCTGGGACAGAGCCTGCTGCTCTTTGCGCATTGCATCGAGCTCTGCCGCGCCCTGCTGCACGTTCAGGGCGGCCTCCTCCGCTGATGCTACCAGCTGCGCATGCTCCTCGTAATTCGCGCGCAGATCAGTCATCGCTGCCGTCAGCTCATCCAGCTGGGCCCTGCATTTGCATGCATGCAGGGTGTTCATGTAATGATGATAGGAAGCACTGCATGGAAAGAGTAGCAGGAATGACCCCGTCAAAGGCAGGAATGCTGCTCTGGAAGGAGGAGATAATTTGGCAGGGATGATGCCAGGAAAAGGGAATGCCTAAATGGGAAGGGGAAGGGAAAAGGTGGGGTAGGCCCACCTGGGAAAGGGGTGAGCGGGTCTGGGGCCATGCAGAAAAGAAAGTCATGCACTATCCTCGGACACCAGCCGTGAGGATAATGAGAGCAGGTTTGATAGATACTCCAAAGCCGCCTTGAAAGAGTCCCTGATGCAGCAGCAGAATCCGGGGCTGAAGGGTCAAAACCATATGGGAACGGAAAATAAAAAAATAGCCATTTGGAATGCGCTCCTTCAAATACTGATAAGTCTAAGAAGAAGTGCTGGTTTGTAAAATAGCCTGACTGCGGAGGTCAGGAAGCACCTTTCAGCCAGGCGAGCAGCATCAGCTGCGGTGAGACGCTGTGTCATGACTGTGAGCTCCTGCTGAAGGTCGGCCACTTGGCTGCGCAGCATCTGCACTTCTGCCGCGTTTTCTACATCCACCTGCAACAACGGAGGGACATGCTTGGATTGCAACAAACATGCATTCAATTCTGCTGCTTACGACCCAGGACGTGGACATAAGCGTTTGGCATCACCACTCACCTTGCCGTTGGTGGAATGGAGTTCTTGACTGTCTGATGCCGTTGTGCTGGTGCAAGCTTCAAACAGCCTAGCCACAAGCGTTTCTTTGTTGCCATCCGCTCCCAGTCCTAGCTGCTTGAGCTGTTCTTCAAGAGCTGCCTGTCATCAGCCAAAAATGGTCATCATTACCCAGCAACCTTACCAACAGACCTCATCATCTTGCACAACCAAAAAGCACAAATTGAAGTATAGCTTGAACGGAATGCAGAGGATAAAACAGTAGTAATCCTCCAGTTGCTCACCTTTGGAAGCTTGCGAAGCGCCGTCTTTGTTGGTGGAGAAGAGTTTACTCCCGAACGCGCGACAATTTGTAAAGCACGGCTTGCGGTTCTGCGTGCCAGTCCTCCCCGGCAGGTCACCACCTGTGAGAAGTCAAGCAGCTCTTGTGCATCACTGCTGACCAGGTCGACAACCTTCCTCGCACGCCAGTGGCTAGCCAGTATATGCAAATCGTCAAATGCACCATTTGCAATATTTTGACATGCAGATCTGGCATGCTACGACGCCTGGGCTTCACCTTGAGAATTGATGTCATCGGAGTTGATGACCCTGTCAAGCGGCCTGTCCGGCAGTTCTTGAGTACAGACAATGACATCGCAAGGCGCCCTGCCTGTGTCAGATGCACCACTGTGAGATACGTAGAATTGGAGCAAGGCAGCCTCTTTGCTTTGGCTAAGCTTTGCCGCTTGTTTGCTCGGACCCGGATCTAGCGCATCAGACGCACGACTTATTTGAATCGAAAAGCAACAGCTGGGCAAGGCATCCCTGAAGGCGACTCTCCTGGTGGCGCCAGGCTGTAATTGGTTCGAGCCCAGTCCCTGGACGGTTGGTCTGTAGGGGGTTCAAGCCCCTCCTCTATTCGGAAGGCCCGGGATCAAGTCCTGCCTTTTGTCCAACAAGTTCACTTCCATTTTTTTTAGGTACCACACCCATAGACTTGTGGATGGTGATGTTGATGTTGGATGCATTGCATCTACATAAGAGACCTCAATGTTACATGTCATACCCCCAAGCTGAAGCATGGGGCTGTTCAGATACAATATTGTGGCCCTCAAACTATGATACCTATGCCTATTTATAGGCGCTTCAATTTGCAGCTCTAGAGATCTGTGCGAGTAGTAGAATGAGTCAAAGGCAGTCATCATCCTACTCTTATCCCTACCACACAACTTCTGGAGGCGCATGCATGCACAACAGTCTCTCATCAGCATGGCACATGCTCTAGTGTACTCTGCAGACTTGACATACAAGTTTCAAACGTAAAGTTTACTTCGGTGGTTGTCCGGGAACTCCTCAGCAGATCTCACTTCAAAAGGCCTATGAGGGTGTTCGCATACTTCCGGCACTTTATCAATATGCGGCCCACACGGCGCAGGGGCAAGACTTTATAACAAATAATCCGTCCAATACATTCCATTGACACTCTACACACCCCTGAGAAGGCGCCTTGTCTAACTTCCGCGCGCCAATCAACTCTGGAATTCCTCGACCCTACCCACCAAAACTCCTCTCACAGATGCTGAGCGCCTGCCGCTCTATATGCAGAATTTGTCGCAAGCGCTGCCAGCAGCGCTTCTTGGAGCATGCAAAGCACCACGAGCTGCGGTCATACTCCACAACTCAGATGGTGTGAGATGCATGGCACAAGAGCAGGGCGCTTTCAGCTGCCCGGTAGCTGCGCGCTATCAGCTGCCCGGCAGCTGCGCGCTGTCAGCATCGGCTCCCCGGCAGCTGTACGTGTCAGCTGCCCGGCAGCTGCGCGAGCGGCTCCATCATCTTCCGGCCGCCGCCGACGGCCTCATGTGTTGCTGCAGCCAGCAGGTCTGGTGGCGGGTCCCCCTCTTCCATCTCACCGACGACAGCCGAGGATCCGCCAGACCGGAAAGCCTCTGGGAGCTTGAAGTGCGCAAACTCGGGATCTTCCGGCAGCCACCTGTAAGGCAGGATGCCATTATCTTCAGGGCCCGTGACGGCGCTCCGTTACAAGTGACATGCAGTGCCCAAAAGCGGAACCCCAACACTTGCACTGCCAATGGCAGGTGTTTTTGCTGTTGGCTTGACCCTCCCTCCTGGGCAAAACCCAGATAATGGAAGCACGTACGGTAAAGGCAGGAACAAATGCATCCGTTTTCGCTGGTGTTCTCTGTTGTGAAAATCTGCTGAATAAGCACTAAAATTTGGGGCAGGCCAGCGGGGTGGTGCGCACCTCCTGAAGATGTCTGTGTAGAAGTAGCCGAGGGAGGTCTCCAGGGGCATGTCCAGATGCATGCGCATAATCCTCATCGTGTCATCATTGTAGTAGGCCGAGTGCGCATCGCCGAAGCGCATCGTGTTGTACTCTGAGTGCGGGATGAACTTCTCCCGCCCCTTCACCCCCTTGTAACTCACCACCTGTAGGCAGCACTTACTAGGATTAAGCACCAATGAGTCGAGCGCGCATCTTCTGATGCTTCACAGTGTTTGAAATGGCGTGCACTCTCCCTGCTTGAGACTCTGCATGCCATTCGCCAAGCAGGTCGCACAGGAGGTACTGACCTTGCAGCTGTGAGTGAGGTCTTTGTGACAGGGAACTTGGGGTGTCATGCACAGGGGAGTAATGAAACACTTAGAGAATGAGTGCACCTCTATGGGAAAGCCCGGCTTGGTCTCCAGCTTGAATTGCTCCTGGAAGTCAGTGAGCCAGCTGTTGGTGTTCTCTATCAGGTCCTCGTGCCTCACGCAGACGCTCTGCTTGCGAGTCTGCACAGCAACACAGCACTCTGCCTCACTCCAGTCTTGCCCCTTGCATGCAACCTAGACTTGCCACACAGCAATACATACTTGCACATCTATCACAAGGTCACCATTGTGACACCATCTCTGCCCTTCTGACGTCTTGAGAGCAGCCTGCGTGGCGGAATTTCAAGGACAGCATCCCCCGATGTTCTCAAAGACCCCTCCAAGCTGTCAAGTGCTTCTGGTTCCTGGTGGATCTCCAGCTGATGATGCATTATGTGTCACATGCTTACTGACCTGGCAGATTTCCAGTGCCCTGGAAGCCTTCCAGGAGCGCAGCTCCAGAATGTTGGCTGCATAGAGGCCGCCGATGTTTTCATAGATCATGGGCATCCTGCTGTGATTTGTGTCATACTTCGGGCAGAATGGCTTTGCATGCAGCAGATTAGGCCGCCCTGCAATTATGAAGGTCAACACTTTGCTAGGCCACACTCACCAGACAAACACATGTGACTGATGAGAAATTGCTGGACAAGCCTAGCTGCTACTTAATCTCAGATTCAGTAGTGTCAATAATTCCACTGATCAGAAGAGCAGCATGACTTTATGTGTCACAGCATGGCAGGAGTCTCCATACCAAGCAGGTGTTCAAGCATAGGCATTAGCTGCTTGAATTCAGGAGGGGAGAATGGGTGGTGATTCACCTGCCAGCTTGCCGGGGGACCAACCCCGGAGAAGAAACTCTCCAAATGATGATGTGTTACAGTGATTGGCAGCATGCCACGGATGCCGGTGCATTGATGCAGCCCAATCAAATGCGTTCCTGCACCACACTTGAGGAAAGTGAGTACAGCTGCTCAGTGGTCTTGAGGCCTAGAAGGGTATCAAGGTACCAATGACTAAATAAACAGCTTAAGAGGTGGAGAAGACAGAGAGCCCTCTGCACCTGAACACTGCCACCACGAGGACATTTGCAGGGAGGAAGGAGAATTCATTGGGAACGCTCATGCCCAAATCATGCTTGTGGGGGCATTCTGACGGGTCATACTCCAAGTGGAAATTAGCCTGCAAGCAGCAGTCAAGATATTCCCACATGTGCTATTTGAGATATGGCAACAAGCATCATCCCTGGAGGCAGACTTGCTACATGCATTGCACAGCCCCCTTGTGCCAACTCAATCAAGTATTTGTGTTCAACATAAACTGCACTGATGGTACACAGCAGGCCCCAACGTGCTGTTGTATGTGTCTGAAGTAGCTCTTGCATGGTAGGATGCAATGCTTTAGATGATGGAGGCAAGTTCCAAGCAGCTCACCTCTATAAGGCTGGACACCCAGTTGCTGCCAGAATTCCTCTCTGAATACATGCAGAACTTCCTGACGGGCGGCCGGACGCTGTTCAGCACTGGATGCTCATCCCCAGAGAGTGCCTGGACAACAAAACACATCTGGTCACTCACCCTTCCCATCTCTCAATTGTTGTTGTTGGGCAGCTGCACCTCACATGCACTAAGTCGTAGTGTCTTAAACGACAATGGGTGACATTTGGTGGGGGCATGGGGTGAGCTTGGAAGACAAGTGCTGTGTTGACAAGGTCCTGCATGGCAGATCTGGATCACAAAGGGAGCGCTCAAGGTCTCACATCAACCATCTGAGTGATGCGTGCCAGGTCATCTGCCATGTCATCAGTGACTTGCAGCTCGTGCACATCAGGGCTGCGCCACGCGTGCTGGTTTGGATCAGCTTCCTGCAGGGCCCTGGGAGTGATTCGCCCCACGATCCGCGACTGACTCATCCAGGGTGCCACTGCCAACCCAGCTTGTGGCTGCGTCCAGCTGGTCTGTGGCTTGGGCGCTACTGAAAACATAGCAAACGGTGTCTTTGTGACTGGATCTGTCTGTCTGCAGATCACTCTGCTACTTTCAGTGCTGTTGGCAGCATGGTTCGTTTTGAGAGGCCTCCACATTATGCACCATACTAGAGGAATGTGGTACTGTGCTGCTGGAAGAAGTCATGGCACTACCTTCCCTGAAGTCGTCTACGGTGCAGAACAGCGCCGCAGTGGTGAGCAGAAGCACTACGACGCAAGAAACGGCGATTGCCCGGATGAAAGGCTGCCAGTCTCTGGTCAGCCTCCTGTTGGGGTTTGGTGGCCTCGTCATGATCGCTTGGCTGGGCACTCTGCTCCGCAGAGCCCCTCGCCTCTCCTCCATAACCTACTGAAATTCGGTCATGCCTGCAAGAATCCAGACGCACTTGGCATCTCGTACAGAGGAGGTCGTGCACTGAAAAGCTCTGGTATATATTACGATGGTGTGCTTTCAAAGAAGGTGCCTTCACGAGAACAACCAATTGCAAGGCCAAGTATTGACGGTATGGAAGAGAATAAGACTGCAGGGTATCGATTGCCGTTATGGGTGCTGGCTGGGGGCCATAAGTCTGCAAGGAACGGTTTGTCATGCATGGGCATCTTACCTGTTTCGTGTCACTCCTAGGAGTGGTGAAGTCTGCTAAAACTTCGATGTTGACATCAAGATTGCGAATTTCATGTACCCAAAGTCACTGTCACATGGATGCCGAAGCAAATGCACCGTACATTGAAACATTGATGTCAACATGCAATTTTGAAGGGTATCGATATCAATTGAGGGTTCCGGATGCTGCCTGGGTAAAGGGCCATGGCAGAATGGAGTAGTCCTCTTGATTTTGATTGCTTACAGCTTCCACAACCTTGTTCAAGATCAAATGCGTTGTCCACTCTTGTGATGGGGCATTTTTTGTTGATACGTGTCAGTGCACACGCCAGCAAGCGGCAATTATGAGTAGTGGAACTTCTAGCCTAGTCTGAGACCTTCATCATGCCATCAGTGACGACTCATTGGCATTCGGTGCAAGATGGCCAGTTAACAGCAAACAACTGCTGCATTCAAACAGTCTGCACTGATCCAATGCCAGGCTACTCAGGCCATCTGCTTCAGGCCAGCTTGCCTATCCTCAGGGCTGCAACAAGAAAGTGCTGCACAGGGCAGGCAGTTCAAACTGTCGCATAGGCTAGCTGAAGACCACATGTCCAACTGCGCAACCTGTGCTCATACCATGCACTGCAGGAGTCTACCAGACCAGCATCCCTGTCATACTTTGCTGACGTAGGCCAATTGGCTTGCAAGCTGGTTGCTAAGGGAGAGCAGAGAAACACCAAACCAGATGGACAAAAAAATACTGAGCTAGAGCACACAGACAAAATCTCTCAAAGTCAAATTGCTCTGCCAGACAACTGCAACTTGGGGCCCAGATGCCAAGGAGCAACATAGAGAAGAGACCGGCTTGTCTGCGCCAAGAAAGACATCTCAGCCTCTTATTGATTAAGAGTAAGTGCATGACCCGGTTCCCTCAGGCTAATTCTAAAATTAAGCAACTACGAACATCTGGGCCCGATCCCTTCTCAACCGCTCCCTGTGCCCAACGCGCCACGCTCTTCAACAAGCTGCACCGCTGATGTGCCCTGATTTGGGCGGTAAAGAATCCGGCATAATTCTGGCGTCAGGTGTGTCAAGGTATCTGTGATGCTGTCAGGTCCAGCCTGCTGTCTCTGCAACAGCTCCGCTGAAGACTATGAGGAGCGCCACCATCAATATGACTGCCAGTAGCACAGGGAGCATGCGGCTGTCATAGGGACCGTCCATCTTTGCTCTGCGGGCAAGCAGCAGGGCAATGATCAGCTTGCATGCCTGCCGGCTCCGGCTACAGTACACAAATATAGGCGCGATGGCGCGCATTTACAGGACTTCCGGATTGTCTGAAAGGCAACGTGCACATTGATCTTTGCTCCGGCTTGCAGCCAATAACGACACTGTGTTGAAGAGTGAAAAGGAGGTCAGGGGGCCTCACTGGAGCATCTCTCCTCTCTTGTTGAAGCTCCATGCGGCATAACAAGCCATGAAGATAGAGAGCACCATGAGCACGAGTGAAATGCTCCTCACAAAAATCGCATGCCCCTCATAGTCCGACCCCCAGTTCTTGTGTGCATGAGCAGACACACCTGTACTTGGCAAATGGGCAAACTCGGCACCATTCAGGTGGTCCATTCATACACTGCAGATAGGCTTGATGAAACAAACTTCCAATCGGATCGGGTCAGTTACCGAGCAGTGCTGCTGATATGCTCCCTATAGTGACAGACATGTTCATCCAATGAAGGAAGGTACGCTCATTGGCTGCAGGACAAAGCAAAATTCAGATGCTGATCTTGAGATCGTGAAAAGTGGTGCAGAGCCTGTGCATGAGAACCAGGACAAGTGGCAAGGATATCTGGCTTGCTGGGATGTGTACTAGATCGATACTTTCAGGTTGTATTGTGCGACATGTACTTTCGCACTAACCCTATAAGTCACACCTAGCTCTCAGGTGACTGACTTGTCCAAGATTAACAAATGAATGAGCTCACCGAAAAACGCCTTGGCCTCTGTTCTCCTCATAACTGGAGCAGACATGCTGAATATGGCCGTTCTAGACGGCTTGCCTTCAGAATTGTGGAAGTTGCCTAGTGATCCGGTGCGTTTTCAGTCTTTCTCAGCAGGGACCGACCGCGATATGAGCTATGGAGTTTGACCTTGTGCCAGATCGAGTCTTTATGATCTACAACAGCTTTGCTAGCAGAGATGAGCCATCACGCAGGGCTGGACTCCTGAGATGAATGGAATCTTTTTTTGAATATGCTCTTTTTTATTGAAACCCTGCAGCAGCTGGAGATGTGGATTGGACTCTTTTGGGCAGAGGCGGCATCGCTGAGGTCACACAAGACACCTAAGAGACTAAATTCCAGCATTGCAGCATCGTAGCGCACCAGATCGGCGCTTTTTCAAATTGAGAGGCAGTACACGAACTTGGTCAGGTGCGATCGGCTCCTTTGCAGGGGTTCAGCGCGCAAAGGGCACTCAAGGGGCAAATTACATGACTCAGAAGAATCTTGTGATTACTCAATCGCAGCTCACTGCATGAATCTGCCTAAGTCTCGTTGGCAGGATTAGGGTTATCAGATCGAATGCCTGAGAAGAACAGCCTTTGTTCATATTGAGGCTGATCTCAACCATTTTTTCGCAATAAGCTTTGATCTGGTTTTCCAATGTCGTCCAGGTAGCAGATTCGCTGTTGAAAAGCTTTGGAAGCTGCAGCCATGGTGCGTTTTGGCGAGTACCTGGACCAGAAGCAGAGGAGCGAATGGAGACCGCACTATCTGGATTACAAGTGCGTAACAGCACATTCTCACTGCGTCAGCCATGTTGGACACTTGTCCAATTGCCCTATGACCTACTCCACTGTGTCACTCTATGCCAGGATGGATCATCACCTCACCAGTTACATCTAAAGAAATCACACGTGCATGTTGCACATGCAGGGGCCTCAAGGACCTCATCAAAGAGGCCCAGCAGGAGATGGAGCAGCAGGGCACTGTGGCCTTCTCACCCCGCACTACCAGTCTGACTGTCACACGCCCTCGTGGTCAGAAGCCTGCAGACGAGCGCTTCTTTGAGAAGCTTGAAAATCAGGCGCGCACTCCTTTGGCTCTTCCGACTTCAAGTCTTAACATGCTGCTGACGTGACAAGGATTATATTCAAATGATCTTGGAGGCGCTTATGATGGGAAGGAATCGTTGCATGTTCTTCACGTAGGACCCGTCACAAAAGCCATTGGCACGTGCATGGAATAACGCATGTGGCGGCCCAGCTGACATGTGCTTGTGGATGTGTCACAGGTGACAAAGATCAACAAATTCACCCAGGCCCAGGTGTCCTCTCTGAAGAAGCGCCTAAAGGCCCTGCGCGACCAAGTGCGCGACGCCAAGGATTCCCAGAACTCGTCTCTCACGCAGGTTTGAGCTTTCCCATGCCCTGGCTGCACAGCGTTTACCATGTTAGTCTCTCGTTCTCGCCTTCGAGGTTGCCCTACTTCTGTCTTCTCCATAGTAATTTACAGAGAAAATTCTTCATGTAGGAGGCCAAGGAGATTGGTGATGAGTTCCTGGCGCTGGAGAAGTATGTGAACCTCAACTACCTGGTGCGCGCCACCTGGCAATTCTTCGACATAATTCTCACAGAATCCCCTTGACAAACGACTGGTGCGGTGACAGTGTCTTGAACAAGTGCCACATTGGGTGACGATGCCCGTTGGCTGTATCATCTGCGCTGAGCAGTGGCGTTGCTTGCGCACTATCAAATTGCTATGTGCCCTAGCCCCTACATCATCATTGACTATCGATCACTGCCCCTGGCAATCACATTGCCATGTGCCCTGCACCCAAAATCGCCATTGAATGCCACTGACTGTTGCCATGTGCCCGGATCACTTCACCATCACTGCCTATCACCTAATGCCTATGATTTATGTGTTGCTTTGAGCCATAAAAAAGGTAATGCTGGCTCAGGGCTTCCACAAAATCCTGAAGAAGCATGACAAGGTGCTACCGCACGCGCCCTGCCAGCAGTTCTATGTGGCCCACCTCCACCACCAGCCCTGGGTGCAGGTGCGCGAGCCCCCTCAGCCCACGCTCTACCCTCTTGAGATTTGCTTAGAGTCTGACCATTTATCACTTGATCCCATCCTCTCACCGCAGCCTGCATGTCATTTGGCAGCCAATTGCATACACTGCCACCCTGGAACCAGACGGCATATTTATGTGGAGGGTTCATACACGGCCAGCAGAATGAAAAATGAAACATTTGTTCCACTGGCATGGCCTGGAGCCCACGTGAGAGCTACTTTGGGCAAATGACAAGAGTCCTGAGGCTCCTCTCTTGTGCTGCAGGGCAACTACTCGGACCTGCTGGTGCAGCTGAGCAATATCTACAGCCAGCTGCGTGGGGACGTCAGCGGCGTCAAGAACGAGGACAGCTCGCAGGCAGGGTTCTCCTTTATTGGCCTTTAAAAGATCACTGTGGCTTCAAGTCAACTGGGGGCAGTATAGTGGCCACTTGGCGACCTTGGGATGTCCGCTTGGAAGCCACATACTGCCCTCTTTGAGCTGGATAGTCCCCCAAAGCACCATATCTTGTCTTTGACCACTTTTGTGGCTTGATACAATTGGGTCCTAGATAGCTTTGAAGCCACATTGGCTTTGACTCAAACCTTCCAAATCCCTTCCACTATTTCCTCATAATTACATCCTGAAAATAAATTGAATTCCTAATATCATTGAATCACTGCCTGCAGGGCTTTGTGCGCTCCACAACTAAGTACTGGGTGCGCATGACTGATGTGTCCGCTGTGAAGCACCACATCCTGCAGCACCTTCCAGTTTTCCAGTACAACGAGGGCTCGGTGCGCGCCCCTTCCCCCCATCGCTTTTCATCCCCCTTCTGAATGAGGTTGCATGATAGCCCATTGCAGTGGGCTCACCCCTCTGCTGCCTCTGATCACTCCTTTCAGCCAGCATGCCCTGAAAAAATACCAAGCATCACTACGTCCCTCATCCTGCTGCCATCAAGCTTGATGACTGCTGCCACAAGCCAAATATTCTCAGGGCAACAGATGTGCTAAATCACACTCCTTCAACACGGCACTTTGTGTCCCACGTCAAATTTCCCGGCGTTTTGGTGGATCTACACTCGCGGAGCTTAAGTCAGGCAAATTGATGTTGAATGATTGTGCGAGTGTTGGGTGCTGGTTGTGCAGGAGGACCAGAGCGACTCGCAGCTGATCAACAGCGTGTACCTGGACAACAGCAGCATGGAGCTCTACCACGGACGCCTCGATAAGCGCCCCAACGCCATTGCCATCCGCATCAGGTGCAGCCCCCAACAAAACTTTGCACACATCCATTTTCGATCCTGCGTAAGCGCTCCATGCTGTACTGTGCTGCGTGGAATGGTGGCTGTATGCATGGTTGTAACAAGGTTGGTCAGTACAGTGCCTTTATGAAAGCACACTCCGGATGTCCATAACAAGATGTCTGGAAATCTGTGTCAAAATGACTAGTGAATAGGCACAACGGTGTGTACGTGTGGATTGTGTGATTATCTTTCTTGTCTGCATCATTACTAAGTATACATCGCCTGCCCCTTCCTACATGCATTTGAGGGTGCATATGTGGGCGCAGGTGGTACGGCGACGGCGACCCGACGACGTGTTTCGTTGAGCGCAAGACGCACCGGGAGAGCTGGAAGGGCGAGGAAAGCGTGAAGGAGCGCTTCACTCTGCCGGAGGAGAAGATGGTGCCCTTCCTGGAGGGCGAGTACACCCTCGACAAGGCCGTGCGCGACCTGCAGGCCAAGGTACGCAGGGCTTACTGTTGCCAGTCTTGCATGCACTCTCTCTACCCCATCTGCTGATGATCCTGTAGGCCAGTGAGAGAAAATGACCTTAAAGGTGCTGTCCTTACTGTGCGTGCATTAGGACTGTGCTTGCTCAAAGTAGACTGTTGTCAAGTGGTAGGCAAACGCACAGATGCCTGCCTCAGGGTCAGGCGTGTCTCGTATTTACACAGGATCAAGGAGCAAATTGTTGGAAACCTGCACGTAGCTTCCAAGTCGGCAGCGGCTGAAGGGTGCATGCATGCATGCGCGCAGGGCAAGTCAGAGGGCGAGATCGCAAAGTTCAGCAAGCTGTTTGGCGAGATCCAACAGCAGATCGACACGAAACAGCTGCGGCCAATGATCCGCACGCAGTACCTGCGCACGGCCTTCCAGATCCCCTTTGACTCCACCGTGCGCATCTCCCTCGACACCAACCTCACCATGATCAAGGAGAACCCCGACGACGGCCCCACCTGCACCGTCGCCGGCAGGTCTGTCCTGTTTTTATCCCTTGCATTTAAAATGTTGAATCGGTTCTGCTGCTTGAGCTCCGCAGACCATCTGTGGCTTCAGGCATCGTGTGCACTAACTCCGCAAGATCCTCTCGCATGCGCATGCTCCATTGATAGGCATTGCAAGGAGCTTTCTGGGAGAGTTTGCTCACCATGTTGGGAAAGATGCAATCGATCTGTGGGACCTTGTTTTTGCAATGCCGACAGTCACCACCTGCTAAAAATGCTTGCCCTGTCTTGCCATGCCCTTGTGCTGCTGGCTGGAAGGAGCCTCCTGCTTTCTGTGCTGATTGTGGACCTGCAGGCCTACAACAAGGTCTTCCTTGCCTCACAGCACCTCCCCATCACCGTCTGTTCTCTGCTGGAGCATCATTGCCTGATGTGGCTGCAGCACCTGATTGGGCTGAACAACTGATGCGCGCAGGTGGTACCGTGACCCGACGCTGCCGGTGCCGCGGACGGAGGTGACGCGTTTCCCCCACGGCGTGCTGGAGGTGAAGCTGAGCCTGCCCGAGGGCCAGACCGCGCCCGAGTGGGTCCAGGACCTCCTCGACTCCGGCTACCTCACCGAGGCGCGCCCTTGTTTGTGTTTTATTCTGTGGTGTGCAGCCCTCAACTGCAAGCAGGCATGAATTGTGAGAGATTTCAGTATGCCTGAAGCATGCAAGACTGCCTTAAACGAGAGAAAAAAATGAGTGAAACTCCTGCAAGACAATCTGCAGGCAGCTTTGCATTTGTGCGGTGGAGCCTACAGTGTTGTGTGGCGCTAATTGAGTGGGGGCCGACTGCATGACTTCTGCATGCGTACTTGCTCGGAATCCCAAATACAGGCTAAACAAGCTCTCAACAAGACTGCATGCTTCAATGCGCATGGCAGAGCACGCAGACAGGTGTCCCAGCTCTGAAGTGGGGTTCTGTGCGTGTATTTGAGCAGGTGCACAAGTTCAGCAAGTTCATCCACGGCACGGCGACGCTGCTGCCAGAGCTGGTGCAGGCGGTGCCCTACTGGGTGGACGACGAATCCGTCCGCCCCTCCATGCTCCAGTCCGCACCGCAGCCCGCCCAGTCTGTGTGAGTGTCCCCTCCGCCCTTTGATAGTTTCATGATACAGACACAATGCCTCAGTGGGTCATGCTGTGAAGGGATTCATCCTCTCTGCAATGCGACAACTTGGTTGCACAACGAGCATCAGCGGGTCATGCTGTGAAGGGAAGCATCTGGCTGCGGTGCAAGCATCCCCTCAACACTGGGCACATGGACTCTTCCTGCAGTGTATTGTGCTTGCCAACCGTCATGAGTGTATTCGGGGTGATCAATTGAGCGCTTGTGCGCTTCCTACATGGCGCAATTCAAGGGGCTCTGCGAGAGGCAAACGTGATTCAGGAGCAGTCTGCAGAAAGGCAGCGTGACGGTGTTATGGCAAACGATTGAGGGTTGCGTTTGTGCCGGCAGGCCGGGAGCGTCGGCGCCGGCGGCTGCCGCGGGGGTGCCGCCGAAGCCGCGGCGGCGCACGGGGAACGAGGTGGACGAGCTGCAGCACCCGCTGCTGGGCGACCAGCCCACGCTCCAACTCCTGCCACCGCGCGACGCCGTCGGTGCGCGCACGTGCCTCATTTGCTTTAATTTAGATGAAGTCGCATGCCTCCATGCACGCTGTGTCTTTAATGGGGAGGCTTCTGCTCTTCTGCTCTCTGATCTGTACTATGTTATGCTTCTGTATATGCAGCACTGGTCAAGATTTCTGGGAGCTGGGGTACGTGGTTTTGAGGGGCTTCGACATGGCCTTGAGGGCCAGTCTTCAGGATTCTTGTCCATGGAATCTACCCTGCATGTAGCAGAGGCCATTGTCCTCTAAAGAGAACTTGTGGTGCGCGCAGGCTTTGGGCGAAAGAAGGAGAAGAAGGGATTCTTCGACTGGTACTTCAACAGCCGCAAGGCCAAGGAGCCTCCGGTCATGGCGCGCACAACGCCGATGCGCATCGAGCCGAAGACCTTCTTCGCCAACGAGCGCACCTTCCTCTCCTGGCTCCACATGGCCGTCACCATCGGCTCCATCGCCGCCGCCCTGCTCGGCTTTGTCGGCGTCGCAGACTCCTCCAAGCACAAGGCCCAGGTCAGTCGCGTCTCACCTGGCGGCCCTGCACCTGTGTCTAAGGATTATGATTATTATCATTCTTAAAGCACCATGCTCATCCTGCCAGAAGGCAAGGTGCATATGCAGACAAGCTGCAGTCCAAAACCCTTCCCCTTGTTGGACTCGCCAGATCCAAGCAAGACCCAATCAACCGTGGGCAGGGTGTTCTGTATGCAATACCGCCACACCGCCAGCCGGGGACGGTGTCCTGAAAATATAGAGAGTGCAGCATACTGCTGGTATTAGTGATCATGATGGACTGGTGGGTGTGATGGTGATGCACAGAAGCAGCATGCTCAAAATAGTGTGTAAAAGATTCTTGTTCCAGGCAGTAATGTCTTGCATTGCCACCGTGCAGGCGACGGACTACCTTGTGGAGACCATAGCGTTGATCCTGCTGCCGGTGGCGGTGCTGATGTGCGCCTACGCGCTCACCGTCTTCATCTGGCGCGCGCGAGCCATCTCCAAGAAGCAGGTGCGCGCAGCCTGCCTTGCCCACATGCCCACATCATTGGTTATCACCACTGCAGTACTGAGACAGTGTCAGTGGCAATTAGTGGCGATGCGCTTTGTGCTGTCAGTGCTGCCAACCCTCTGCATGGCCGCTTCCTTGTGCGTGGGTGGCTGCCTCAGAGACCAAGTGGCCCAACATAATCTGTCCACGCTGTATGGACCTGTCCTGCCAAGTGAAGCTGCAGGACACCGGATGAGCACCCCAGGAGCTTGCATGCACACCCACCAGTGTGATTGACTCCTGCGACGGGTTCCGCAAGAACTTAATGCACTGCAACAGCATGACTGATTTCAGGCATGCAACCTTCGCATGCACCCCCTAGCATGACTAATCTCAGATGCATTCGTCATGCTGCGCAGGTGGGCCACATAGACGACCGCTTTGGTCCGCTGGGCCTGGCAGGGGTGGTGGTGTTGGCGCTGTCGGCCATCCTCATAATCTCCATTGTGGACTTTGTGCAGCAGATGCAGAGCAAGACGGGCCCCCCGCCGGCGCCGCCCGCTCCTACCGATCCCCTCCCCGACCCTACCTCCCTGCGCTCAGACCCCTTCGGCCTCCAGCGCGCCTTGTGAGGCCGGAAGTTTGTACCACGGTGAAATAGATATTATCCTTGGTGCAGCCTTGGCTCCTTCGGCCGCCATCCTGCTCTCTGATTGCGCAGCTGTGGCATGCAAACCATCTTCCTGCAATGTCTCAAATGCCTTGCAGGAATAATAGGACAGTGCCGGAGTGTGTGGGGCTGTTTTCCTCATCCGGCTCACCAGTTTACCAGCGTAGGTCTGGGCGGAATATTAGCACAAACCTTGCGCTGGGGAGGTCTGTTGAATGAGCGGGGAATGATGAAGAGGTTGAATGACCTGAGTCTTGCCGAGCTGTCTGCTTGAGTCAGCGACAGGATGATGCTTGAGCTACAGGGGCTGTGGTATTGCAGCGGCGTCTGAGGGCAGAGGCAAAGCCTTGTGGGAAGTTTGTGGTCAATCGACTGAGGGCAATGGAGCAGCAAAGACCAACCTAGATGCAGAACTTGGTTTGACATGCTTTTGACCCGCATTTTTGGTTGCACTGCTTACCTAAGCAACCAGTTATCAGCTCAAGACTGCAGGACAGTGACAAACTATTTTTTTGCTTACTTCCTTGGGTTTCCCAGGATCTTCCTGGGTGGAACATCCCCCAGGGAATTTCCCTGAGGGAACTGCATCAAGGGAATTTATTGCAATGTCATGGTTGATAATCTTTCTCATTGACTCCTCTCCGGGGTCCTGCTGTTCAGGTTTGGTTTTTAGAATTAGTGCATGTCTGTCAACCCTGTAGCATAGCAACCAGCTTCAAGCCGCAAAGTTTGTTTGCGGCTGACAGAGCAACAAGTTGTTTCATGCAAATTCTCTTATACTCACGAGTTGCACCACTAGTCTTTGCAGGTACTGTCATGCCGCGACACCGGGTACCCCTCAGAGAGCTCTAGATGAAGGCACATGCATTTGTTGTTGAGGTGAAGGCTGTGGTGTCTGTCTAGGCAGCAAAGGCGAACTTCATGTGATTGCACTCTGCCTAGTTCCTCTGTTGTTTCTGGGTTTTGATGTCTACCCCTGAAGGCACGCACTTTTAGATCTAGAGTTGGCTGGTGATTCACAATCAAGAGAAATAATCATAGAACGTGTAAAATCCTAATTTATTGGAACAATCCACGTTGATTTGCTTGTGTTGAAGGGAACCTGCTCCGTGAAGGTGCCTCAATGGCAATCTGTCCTGTTTATATTGGCCAGTCCCACACATGGAATTCATGAATGTGCACCGTACCATGTATTTATTGAAGTATTTTTGCTTGCATGTGCGCACATACCTACATATATATCAAATTCACTTATGGCGCCATCTATCAATTCTTTTGCCGGACTGGTGCTTAAAGTGCAGTACATGCAAGCATTGCGAAATCTCAAGAGGCCTCTGCTTGAACACTTCTGAGGGAGCCCACAGGTCTGCTGATGCATCAAGGTGTCACAGTCTCTTGCAAAGTTCATGTGCTCTGGATCCTTACAAAGGTCAGGTGTCATGTGAATATTGTTGCAGAAGGAGATACAGCTGGGTGTTCCAAGTGTTGGGTGGTGTTAAAATAACACCGGTTTGTGGTAAGCTTCAGGGTTCAGCCAATGTGCAGCAGGGCACAGGGCTTAGGCGCGCTCGCCACGGATGCGGCGGGCCAGCTGGATGTCCTTGGGCATGATGGTCACGCGCTTGGCGTGGATGGCGGCCAGGTTGGTGTCCTCGAACAGGCCCACCAGGTAGGCCTCAGCAGCCTCCTGCAGGGCCAGCACTGCGCTGCTCTGGAAGCGCAGGTCGGTCTTGAAGTCCTGGGCGATCTCACGCACCAGGCGCTGGAAGGGCAGCTTGCGGATCAGCAGCTCCGTGCTCTTCTGGTACTTGCGGATCTCACGCAGGGCCACGGTACCGGGGCGGTATCTGCAAGCAGTGATCTTGGTTGTTGACATCACAGCTCACAATATCAAAGATAGCCAACGATTGCACATCGATATCAAATGTAATCTGCAAGGCTAGAGGCAGGAAGAAGTTCGTGGACAATTATTGTTGACCGTATTTGAGCAGTGCAAAGCCCAAAGCAGCTTGCAGGAAACAAATTTTGACATCAGTCAAGCCCATCGCCATACAAAGGCAGGCTAGACACTATCCAGGGAGCTTGCAGTCAGGAACAGGGAGCAGATAGCAATGCACACCTGTGGGGCTTCTTCACGCCTCCGGTGGCGGGTGCAGACTTGCGAGCTGCCTTGGTGGCCAGCTGCTTGCGGGGCGCCTTGCCTCCGGTGGACTTGCGGGCGGTCTGCTTGGTGCGAGCCATTGCAACTGCTGATTCTCAGGAATACAATGGCTTGTCTGATGTGCTGGAGAGGAGAAAGAAGCTTTTGCTGAAAAACAGGAAACTGTTGCCTTTTGAGCTGAAGCCTGTGAGGTGATGGGGAAATGCCAATGAAAATTTAAAGTTTCACGACCGCCATTCGGCTGATGTAATTACTGGCCTCTTATTGGCTGAGAGGAGATTCAACCAATCAGAATTCAGAAAAGCATCTGTGCAATCCTCAGCTTCTGAGTTCCTCCCAGACCCACATCCAGCCATAAAATGAAAGGAAAACTTACATTCAGCTATAATCTTCTGATCTTCGCAGCTTTCAGTATTCATCCAAGCACCCAAGCAAACCTCAGCAACCATGTCTGGACGCGGCAAGGGCGGAAAGGGCCTCGGAAAGGGTGGCGCCAAGCGTCATCGCAAGGTCCTCCGTGACAACATCCAGGGTGAGGCTGCTGCTCACACTTGCCTTTTCTTCTTTCAGAATTTCTGGATGATCACGATGTCGTGTAGGAGCTGGGCTGAAGAAGTTGCTGACTTTGTCAAGAGTTTTAGTGTGCGTTGTTGTTAGGCAATCACCTCGCTGTGGTCCTGTCTTAGATCTCTTCTTGTCACTTCAATCATTTAGTTTGCTTTCTTGAAACAGCCTGAGGTTGAGTAGGCAGCTTGCTGCTGTGTTATGGTTGTCCTGCATCTTCACATCCTCATCAACTAAAGCTCATCTGTGTGCTCCACAGGCATCACCAAGCCCGCCATCAGGCGTCTGGCTCGCCGTGGAGGCGTGAAGCGCATCAGTGGTCTCATCTACGAGGAGACCCGCGGCGTGCTCAAGGTGTTCCTTGAGAACGTGATCAGGGATGCTGTGACCTACACTGAGCACGCCCGCCGCAAGACCGTGACCGCCTTTGACGTCGTGTACGCGCTCAAGCGCCAGGGACGCACCCTGTACGGCTTCGGTGGATAGGCTGCGCGGTCCTGCAGGATCCCCAGCAACCCACAATCCAAACCGGTGTTATTTTAACACCACCACCACACTGGAAACCTTGAGCCTCTGCTATGACATGACCTGTGATGTGAGTTGTGATTACTGTGCAATAATTACTGAGGGCATGACATGCAGCGCTGGTTAAATCTAGCCTTAGGATAGCTTTGAGTTTGCCGAACAGAGTTCCTCCATGCCACCCGGGAGCTTCTTATTTTTCATTGAGGACAGATCTTTCCTGCAGCCTGGCACATGGCTTTGGACAGAGCTGCAGACATTCCTGAGCCAGATTTGCACTGCCCTTCTCATTATGAACACATTGACTGCATGTCACATGAGCCCCAGCAAACGCTACCGGTCTGCATGGCGGGCAGCTTGACTTTTATGAACATGATGCTGATACTGTACAGCATATGTGTTGATCATGATCAGAGCATTGTTTGAGAGCTGTAACATCGAGACTAATCCTACAGATACTGTTGACATCAAGATCCTAAGGTGTAAGATTACAAAATGACTTCTTGACTGCTTGTAAATATATTTACGGAAGGTCAACTTGCTCAACAGGCTGGTGATCCAAGGCAGATATTGATATATAGCTGAGACAGTCTGAGATGTGAGAGGCAGGATATCAAATGTAGCAATCTGCATCTGCACATGTCTGCCTCCATGCTCTGCCGCTCAAATCCAAGTCACATTCTGACATTGCTCTATGGCGTTCCCAGGACCTGTTTGTGTTTCAATTGTTGAGTTTTATCAATCAGACCAATGCATGAACAGCATTCATTACTCTGCTTGTCAGCATTCACAGGACTGCCCTCAGGGCCCACTAAACTGCTTGCAGCACACTGATAAATAGTGCCAGGACTCATTTGTTGCTTTCCATTGAAGTGGTGGTGTTAAAATAACACCGGTTTGGGGTCTGCTCAGCAGTGCCTGCAGCTGGGCTGCTTAGGCAGAGGTGAACTTGGTCACGGCCTTGGTGCCCTCAGACACGGCGTGCTTGGCCAGCTCGCCGGGCAGGATGAGGCGCACAGCGGTCTGGATCTCGCGAGAGGTCACTGTGGGCTTCTTGTTGTAGCGGGCCAGCTGGGCGGTCTCAGTGGCAATCTTCTCAAAGATGTCAGTGATGAAGGAGTTCAGGATGGAGATGGCCCTGGATGAGATACCGGTGTCGGGGTGCACCTGCAGCAGTGGCACAAAGTGCCTGTCAGGTGATGCTGATTATCGTCAGATAGAGACAACTGCTCCTGGCCCTTCACAGATGCACCACAATGACAACCAACCTTCATCCTCCCTTTCCGCGACAATACAGCAATCTAACTGCGCACCGTTAATTAATATGCACGTTCTCGTACCATACAGGCCCCTATGCATTGCGATATAAATGTTTGCAACTAGCATCGCAGGAAAAGTTAACAACGTGCAGAAAGCTGTGTTTGCCATTCGAGCTTGTGAAAGATTTCTATGGAAACATCCTAGTAGCCTCACCTGCTTCAGGACCTTGTAGATGTAGATCTTGAAGGACTCGACCTTGGCCTTGCTCTTCTTCTTGCCACCGGTCTTGGCGGTCTTGGCGACCTTCTTGGCGGGCTTCTTCTCTGCCTTGGGAGCCATGGCTGCTTGTTTGTGAGTGCGGTGAATAAAGCTTGATATTCACGAGGGCGGTGGAAGAAATTTGCTCGTTTTGAGGCGGAAATGTTGAACACAAGGTTCATATGTTGCCGGGTCACCTGACGGGCCAATCAGAGCTCAGCATTAAGGTTGTATAAAACGCACGCGAGTGCTGCGCGCTGATTGGCCCGTCGCAGGTCCGCAGCATTCAAGACCGATTCAGAGCAGAAGCTGCACCCAAAACGCTCTGCAGAATTCTGATACTCACATTCGCTCTTCTCAGCTTCCAAAAACCCTCAAGTGAAACATCTTCCACCATGTCTGGACGCGGCAAGGGAAAGACAGCCAAGAAGTCGGTGTCCAAGAGCACCAAGGCAGGCCTGCAGTTCCCCGTGGGCCGTATCGCCCGCTACCTCAAGAAGGGAAAGGTGTGCATGTCTGGATGTGCCTTCGCAATCGCCTGAAATCGAGCATGTTTCCCTGTCCTGGGATGTCTTGGTTGTGATGCCTTGACACTTGAGATTTCATGGTAAATATGGTGGTGCATGTGCTTGTTAATGGTTTACTTCGTGATTTAGCAATAATTGAAGCTTGGTCTTCGCACTGTCATCGCTAGGCAGCCCACGTCCACATCAATCTGCTCCCCATCTCAGATGGCTCTTTTGGGAGTCAAAAGCTCTGCTGAATGCCGCCCCTAACATGGTGATGTTCCTGCATCGCAGTATGCCAGCCGTGTGGGTGCTGGAGCCCCTGTGTACCTGGCCGCAGTGCTGGAGTACCTGGCAGCTGAGATCCTGGAGCTGGCAGGCAACGCAGCCCGCGACAACAAGAAGACCCGCATCGTCCCCCGCCACATCCAGCTGGCTGTGCGCAACGATGAGGAGCTGAGCAAGCTGCTGAGCGGTGTCACCATCGCCTCCGGCGGTGTCCTGCCCAACATCCACTCTGTGCTGCTGCCCAAGAAGACCGCCAAGAAGGAGTAGGCACCAACAGCTGCCCGCTTTCTGGAGGACACTGTCCCAACCACAAACTGGTGTTATTTCAACACCACCATTAGGATGGAAAGCTGTTCCTGCAATTGCTTACGTCACCACAACAGGGATCCTCAAATTACGGTCAACAATGTACAAGATGTTGGGTGATGACCGTGATGGCTGTTCAGATTGATTCCATCCCTGTACCTACAACCCAAAAACTTGGGTCTACCACTGGTGGACTACCAACCAAGTGTACTTTATACAGCACCAGTGCTGCTGCACCTCAGTTGCAGACTGCTTGCGTGGGCGAACAAATATCTTCTGAATGAAATCTCAGTCCTCACAACTACAACCATATTGGACTTGTTTGCAGCTGAGACTTGAAATGCAGACTCTCAATTTAGGTTGATAAGGAAAGTTCATGCAGCAAACAGGATTGTCTATCTATCTGCAAGCAGCACTGTTTGTAAGCTGAGTCATGACACTAGTGAGTACTCTACCAGATGATCATGACAGAAAACCATATTGTGAACTCACGATGCGATTTTCTGTGACAGTGATTGCTAAGGAATCAAGACCACGATGCTCATCGAAGACCCAGTAATCTAATTAAGCAATTTGATCCCAACCAATATCGATGCTCCTCCACAATAAACCTGTCACAAATCTTGGTTGCTGCGGTGTATGCCTGGCTGCAGCTGCCACTGCTGAAGATCCCAGACAAGTGTCTCTGTGCGGCAGGAGCTCCTCTTGACAATGCTCAGCGAGGCTGTGCTCACACCTCAAAATATTCCACAAACACCAGGGGCTCCATGCCTCTTGGAGCTCTAATCCACCCCAATCAATCATCGCCCGCACGCGCTGTGACCTAATTGGAACAACTTGCTTCCCGGCAGCTGCCGTGCATGCTGCTGCAGGGCCTCAACGCTTTGACTGGCAACCAGGGGTGGACCAGAACCCCGTCTCAGACCGAAGAAGCATAAGCTCTGAGCTCTGGGTAAGGGTTTACTAAAAATTACCTATACTGAAGCCCAGGGGTGGTCTTTAGTACCCCCTGATAAGCCTAATCCCAGGGTGGATGCCCCTGAGATGTCGGACCCTGCTGCTGCTGTTGCTGCTGCTGCTGCTGCTGCTGCCGCTGCTGCCGCCTAAAAGCAGATGCAGTCCTCTGCCTTGTAGCCCAGCTTGTCCAGGTTGGGCATGCATGCAAACTTGATCATGGGCGGTGGGCCGCACAGCAGCGCGGCCGTCTCGGGGCCGGCCGGAAACAGGTGTTCCCGCACCATCTCCTCGCTCACAAAGCCGGTGCTGTAGGCCCACTTCACGCCATCCGGCACTCGGTCCACTGTGCAGAAGACACAGCTCTCATCACCTCATGCTTCAGCTGCCCAGTTATCATTTGATACAGGCATTTCCTGCCAAAAGGCAAGGTACGTTCTGCAGACAAGCTGCCCAATGCCGATATAAAGTGGAGTGTCACTGAAGCCTTCATAAGCTTTTACGAGTGCCAAGGAGGAAACAGAAACAGATACCTTGCTGTGAATATGTGATGAATGAAAAACTGCAAACATGTCAAGAGTTGATGGTGGTGCATCCTCTTGACATGTTGACATGTGACCCCTGACAGCATGCAAGGGGCTCCAGGCACTCCGCAGCAACCCTTGTAGACCATGCATGCATCACATGACAGCCGGGTCTAGTTTCAGGGATTGCATGGCGGCCGCACCTGTGTACCACACTTTAAAGCGCGGGTCTTTGGCCATCTGCTGCAGCTCGTCGAAGAGCAGGATATCGTCGGGGCTCTGGTTGGCGTACAGCAGTGACAGCTGCGTATCATCCTCCGCATCCTTCAACACCGCCTTGATCACCTGCCGTGCACAATCTTCTTATATGGGTGTTTTTGCCTTTCCACAGGTGGCATTGGCACAGCGATGGAGATTGCTGCTCACAAAATGTCTAGGTTGCAGCCCAAAATGCAAAAGGTCGTAGTAAACATATAGTAATAACTTGTGAGCGTGGAATATGCCCTGCGGGAACCTGTTTAATAAACGAGTATTAAAAGTACATCTGATTAGTCGACACTGTGCTTGCGCAAGGCACAGCAATATCCTCCCTCTCAGAAACATGCAGGCTCGGCCTGATGTGCAACAAACCACACAACGACCTACCCTCACAATGCGCATTACTGGCGCAGCACTAAACTTGTGCAGGGCATGCCCAGTGCATCAGTCAGGTCATGGGGCCAAGCACAGACGCGTACGGGAGGTATTCAAAGAATCTGACATATATTTAGTGAGCAATAGAAAGGGAGCAGAGGAGAGGGGCAGGGTCGTGCCTGGTAGCAGGGCGTGATGCCTGTGCCGCCGGCGATCATGGAGAAGTGCTTGGCTGTGCGCGCCTCGCCCTCCAGAGTATACCTGCTCAGCCCCAGACAAGACATCACAAACACCATCCAGGGTGTCCATCATGATTGCCATTTCGGAAGAGAGACCCATCATGCAACACCCGTGAGCTGACGATCAACCGACTGTGAAAGCCATCAACTTCTGTGCAAACCCAAGCACATGTCCTCTCTCACTCAAGATTGGTAAGCACAGACGCAGCTGCTGCGGTCTGCATCGGGGCATGTAACAGCTAAGCATCCACAGCCATTCTGATGCAAAATCAAGCAGGACAAGCAGGAATTACACCTGTTACGGCCGAGGTAGTGCATGTGGCCGAGGGGCCCCTTGACCTCCATCTCCCCTCCGATGGGCAGCGCTTCTAAGCACTGACTCATCTTGCCGCCCTCCGGGAAGCGCGGGTGCTCGTTTTTCCAGTACACCTGTGCGCGCAACACACAGGATGTCACGATGAATAACACGGCCCACTATCCTTCCAGAATTCGAGAAATTTAAATTGTGACTCAGCACTTGTTGGATACCATGCACATAGAACCTTGCCGTCATTAATGTGCTCAAAATGTATCCAAGATAACGTAAGGATGCGTCAAATTTCAGGGCAGATGATCAGACCAGTATGCATCCTGTCTTTGCATGAAAGACAATTGTTCAGAAGCTGCTTGCAGGTGCATTGCTGGCAAGAACGGCGTTCGAGTGGCAATCCAGGACATGCCCGAAATTCAAGACCTGGAGCTCAATGACTGGTTGCATGCTTGCATGGCAAGCATCTGTTCGAAATGTCAGTCCGGTATATGCACGTCAGAGGCGAGAGCGGCACCTTGATGACAAGATCAAAGTAGCCCAGCTCGTCATCTGATGAGGTCGGTGTGTATGCGCGCATCACCAGCTCCCCGGCCACACTGCACCATGTTCACAAGCCAGAACCTTCAATCTACATGCTACAAAAAATTGCCAGCATGCTGAATCAGCAAAAAAGTTGCTCATCCTTCTGGTGCTACACGTCAGCAATGCGACAGGCAGCGTGCTGCTCGCTTGGGAAGCTCAAAAAAATATCGAGTAAAATTCAGCCTTTTCATTTTTATTTCCAGCCGTTGTGACATCATTTCTGACAGTAGCAGGGTTTGAAAGGGGTCTAGAAAATCTCAGGCCAGCCCCTGTGAAGGGCAAGGGCGGGCGGTACGCCCTTGCCAAGCCTCTGCAGATGCCTGGACCGGTGACAGGAGTGCACTTCAGGGGGTGGGGGACGCACTCCGCGTAGAGGAAGACGTGCTTGCCAACGGGCAGGCCAAATTTGTGCTGCGGCGAGGGCAGCGCGAAACGGAAGCGGCGCACGTTGTGGCTCAGCTCCTCCTTCTGCACCAGCTTGAACTTGAGCCGCTTCTTTGGATTGAGCGCCACCGGCACCGTCTGCTCTGGCACTGCCGGCACCAGCGGCGCCTTGCCAAGCTCCACTGCAAGCCACAGGAAGTGTTGCCTTAAGACAAAGCTTCCCATATCGAACGTGATGTTGCATGCATTGCTACATAGAGACAGGTACTGTATGAAAGAACTGCCCCTAGGCCCTCCTGAGGCTCCAGTGTGCAACGGCTTGCTTCGCCAGGAGCTCAGATGAAAGAGTTTGGTGAAAACCGACAATGTGCAGGATTGCAGTACACCCTCAGTACTTGGAATGCGGTGTGCAACCGACCATGACTATGAGGACTGCCAACAGGCCCTCGTCAGGCAAGAGTGAACAACGAATTGCTTAGGGCGCCTCGCAGGCTACTCCTGAAATTCACAACTAGAAGCGGCGAACAACTGGTGCGCTCTAAGCTGAAGTTGAGTCAAGGATATGGTTTGCATACCTGGGGGAGCAGAGGAGGCGAGTTTGCCGATTTGATACTGCAGCAGCTGCTTCTTGGCCTTCTCTGAGTGGATTGCGTTGAATTCTTCTGTTGCGTCCGTGCCCGCCACCAGCAGAATGCTGTCTGCGCCGCCCGGATGGTCCTTCAGGAACGGCGTCCCATCGTACACCTGCACAGATCAGCAGAGAATCCCATTCTTGCCCCTTCGAACTTTACAGCACCCTTAAAACACACCTTCTTCAGCTTGAACCCGAAAGATTCAGCACATTTGAGTTGCCATGCAAGCATGACGGCATTCTCTCATTGAAATGATTCATGATGCCTCTGCATGCTGCCTCACACCAAACTCACTTGACAGAAATAACTGAAATTTCTGACGCCAACTTTGCATGCAGCTTCTACATCTTGCAGCACCTTTTCCAAGGTTTTTTCAACCACATTTCCTGATCATTTCTTCATCTCGCGTGCCCTCTCCACAGATGTTACTGAAAGAGGGCTTCCCCTCAAAACCTGAAATATCAGGTGACAGGCAGCATGCGCGCACCTGCCCCGCGTGCACGAACCAGGCGGACTCCCTGGTGTCATGCTTCTCAACCTCCTCCATGCTGAAGGTCTTCGCCTCTCCACCCTTGGGCACCGCCTGAGCCTCCGCCGGCTCTGGCGCCTCCTTCGCCTCCTGTGCCACAGAACAGCGCACAATGTTCGAAAGCTCCTCCTGAAAGGGTCCTTATTTTGGAGGAGCTCCTCAGGGCCAAGCACACAGCTGTGTGCAGCTTTACAGTGCATTAAGTACCTGTCCAGCAACAGGTCCGCGGAGAGCATCCAGGAAGTAGCAGTGGATCACAAAACAAGTAGCACTAGACAGCTGCAAGGAGCCCGGGTCAAGGCCTAGATTCCTGCACTTCTCACCAGAGAACTGGATATGCAGATGGACACAATTGAACATCGAGCATGCAAAAGGGGCACAGCTTTCTAAGGACGCCTGCAGAAAGACTCACCTGGGCAGTGTTTTCGACGCGGTTCATCCAGCCGCCAGCAGTGACGCCTGCGATGGTGGGGTGCTCAAACTGCAGCGCCATTCCATTGTCCTGCAGCTCCACTGGGTGCACCTGTGTCATGCATCCCAGTCAACTCCGCCCAATGAGTCAAGTGTCTGAACTTGATGGATCCTCCTGCAACGGGTGCCTGCATTTAAACTCCCAGCAACCTCCTCCAGATTGGCAACGACAGCCTCCTTTTTTGTAATGATGCCTGTACATGCTCCCATGATGCTGGAAGGATTGTAATTTCTTGTCCCAAGTAATAGGAAGTGCAGGATTATATGCAGATGGGTGGACAAGAAATGGTGAGCGCGGACCTTGACTCGGTAGTGGCAGTTGTTGAGCATGCCCATGAGGTTCCAGGTGAAGGAGTCCGGCTGCGTGTTCATCGCCTCGTCCCACGCCCGGCAAACCACCTCATCCGTCCTCAGCAGATCCACTGCAAAAGACATTTTCTCTTCAAATAGACTTCTCTTTGGATGGATGACCCCAATTTCAGGCAATTTCGACCACCAAGCACTCACTGCAGTCTCACAAGTGAAACCCGGCCTCAAAAGACACATATTTGTGCAAGCCTGCAGGAGTCTGCCCCAGACACAATGAGCCATTCTGGAACACAAACAAATGTGCAGGCACCAGTCTGTCCCACGCCTCAGCACCACCGCTGACTAAGCAGTAATTAATGCATCAGCGCTGACTGAGCAGTAATTGAGCAGCAGCACTGACTAAGCAGTGACTCACGCAGGGGGACGCGCAGGCTCCAGTGCACCCAGGCCCAGTGCTTGCCATACGCGTTGGGCGGCCCAGCACGGCGTATATCCCCCAGCCGCCAGGTCTTGCCGCCGTCCAATGTCACCTCGCATCGGATTATCTTGCGCCCCGCACCTGATGAGTCAATTATTGCAATTCAGCACCAGATGCTTGCCCCTTGCAAGGGTTGTGCAGCCGGCATTCATCCGCCCATGGGTGAGAGCATAGCATTGATTTCTGCTGGATGCTTGGGCGTGCCTGCCCTGCTAAATAAGCGTTCTCAAGTCACGAGCGCTGCGAAAAGATTGCAATGCTGCTTTTGAGCAGTATGAGCTTGGAAACAGATATTATTGGTGCATGCTCAGGGCAGACTCCAGGCCAGCATGAGGACAAGTGCTGTGGAGTTCATTTGGCTCAATTTGGCACAGCAAGAGGAGAGCTGACCTGAGTAGGCGTAGCCGCAGACGGTGAAGAAGGAGTTTCGGCCCGGCAGCAGGACGAACTCGTCGTGCGCGGGCGAAGTGATGGCCGAGTTGATGTTTATGTCATTGATGATGAAGTCCGGCTTGTACCACCAGCCTGCACCCAATCACCCAGATGTTAAGTTTCAATATTTGCGTCTGCTGCTTCCACAGTTCAGTTCAGTTCAGTTCAGTTCAGTTCAGTTCAGTTCAATTCAGTTCAGTTCAGTTCAGGAGCCTGTTGCAAGAGTTTGCAACAGGCTCCTGCAGCATGATAGAGGCATGCCACAGTAAACAGTCAATCAGCTGATAGGTGGCCGTGCATAGCACAGCGTCAACTGACCTGTGCGCAGCTTTGTCATTTGGGAATGCCACCCAGCCGAGGTACGAAACAGAATACGGCACGGCATGCTGAACAAGATTTACATGCATGGCAAGTGTGCGCAGTACTGGAATAAATGTTGCATCGCGCAGCGGCGCACCTTCTTTCTTGGCAAGGACTTCGGTGACGTGGGAGGGAAGCACGCGGTTGTCATGGAAATGGTAAAAGTTGTCGCTCTCCGCCTCTGTGACTGTGATCTCCTCTATCCACTTCACCATCCGCCCGCCAATGTACCCTGCACATTACACCCCGCGCCACTTTACATTTTCAAATTCCAGTAACTAATGTGTTCATCTGAGCACCTAGTCTCACAGCTACAAGCCCTGTGCTTGCAGCTGCTGCCCTGATCAGTGATGCCAGGAGTGCTGATCCCATGCGGGGGCAGCTGCAGCAGCAGCGAGGAGGTAGATTGAAGGATCCATGAAGCTGCACTGCAGCTGCAGGGAAGCTGCCAGGAAGGGGCACCTGGGATAATGATGCGCAGGGGGTAGCCGTGGTCGGGCGTCAGCAGGCGGCCGTTCTGCTTGAATGCCAGAATGATGTCTGAGGCCGGGTCCAGCGCCCTGTACCTCTCCACGCTCGTCCCATAGCTGCCGTCCTTGCCTGCAGCCACAGCCAGGATGCGATAAATAGACCTTGTTAATGATCTGAGCACCCTGTAAATTTGCTTGTGCAGCCTTTTGCCAAGACTTTTATGATCCAGCATGTGCCCTGCTAGCAATACAGCTGCCTTCAAGCTGCATGTCATCCAAGCTTGTCTGAGGAAATGGCAGCCGCCTTTGGCGTGCCAACTAATTGGCTGACGCTGTCTTCACAAGCCATGCAACATCGAGCAGTGTACAGGAGTAGTGCTGGACAGTCCTCATTGATGACCTTGGAGCAATTCGTTGAAAGTGAAGCATGAGCTTCTTCCTGACAGAGCGTTCCTGCGACATTAACAGGCTGTACAGGTGCAGTTGTTATCTGACCCAATGCCTGAAAAAATAAATTTTGCCTTGTTGAAAAGGCAGTGATACGCAGCAACGCACAAGAGGATCATTCAGACATGGGATTCAGAGGTGCTCTTTTGGAGTCAAGGGGCCAGAACTGACCCTGTGGGAGCTCGTTCTTGGGCCCTCGGAAGCACACATAGTTGGCCGCCTGCTCAGCGCCTTTGATGCTGCAGTGGCGCAGCACATCGGCCAGCCGCACCCCCGTCCACATCCCTGTGCTGGTGCCAGCCGGGCCCCAATTGAAGCCAATTGTCTTGGCCACCATGTTCTGCTCCTGCAGCAGGGCATGCGCAGGGCACATATCAGCACTCTGCATCGCCCCATAAAGCTTCAGGGTTGTCCATCACAGTCATGCCCAGAGCTCCTATTTTCCCTCTATCTAAAACAGTGAATATGCATCTCAAGTCCCCAAAACTCGAATAATCTGCGCTTTCTCTACATATATGAGAGCAAGTGACTCTGTGTATAGTAGAATAGATCTTTACTTAGCAGATGGGGATTGCGTGGAATCTGTGCAGGGGCTGCTTTGCACCCCCTAACCTCTGGGCTTCATTTCAGCCGACACAAGCGCAATCCATTGGACTCTGAAGCACCAGTTTGACCTTTGGGTGGGCCGATCCATAAATGACAATTAGGCGGCCAGGCAGCTCTGCAGAGGCTTCTTTGTATGTCACTAGAACCAGATCTGGGTCACATTTCAGTCAACAAATGGGCGGCAGAGGCTCCATTGCTAGGGGTCATTCATCGAGGGCTGAGTGTCGATTCTGAGCGTGCCTTTCGCCGGTTGCCGGCACAGGTGAGGGTGCAGAGAACGTCCACATGCTCAAAGGTGCTGAGCAGCTCGTCCATTGTGAAGGTGGTGGGCCTGTCTACCAGGCCGTTGATCTGCAGCCGGTGCTGCGCCCATTGGATCTTGGGCACTGGGCCGTGGTTGCGCACGTAGTGCAGGGAAGCCGGGGTGATGAACCCATACTTCATCAGCGCTGTGGGGGTTGGCTCCACATTTAAGGGGTGCCTGCATGGGAAACCAGGCCCAGTGAGAAGCACTATCAGGGGCCTTGGAAGCTTAGATCATGATGTGTAAAAGGTGAATCCTACGTATCCCTTGATGACACTTTACAATCCTCATCCTCAAGAATCTTCTGCTGGTGGCAAGACAGATGAGAGCCCACTGATCAGGCAGGCTCACTCCGACGAGGGAATCCATCCTGAGAAGCTGCGCTTGCATCAAGAGATGGGTCGAGGCTGCCATCATGCACGACTGCCCTGCGTGGGGGCTTTGGCACCGAGCTAAGGGATAAGGAAAGCTGGAGAACCAGTTCTAGATGGAACCCAACTTCTCCAAATCCCGCCTGGTCTCAGAAATTGCCAGGTTCTGAGCAGGTGCAAACCTGCCGGTGAGGCGGATGAGGCCCGGGTGCCGCGGCACCCATGCATCTGGCGTGGCCGCATCTTTGGGGTCGATCTCTGACACCGGCTCGTGCAGCGTCCAGTCAGCTGTCCCGGGCGCCAATGTGGGGTCCTCTGGTGCACCGTCGTCGCGAATACCTGCGCATCAGCATGCTCATGTTGTTGCTAATGTGTGCCACCATGTGTTGATCCGATCTTACTGAGACTAGCTGAAGCGCCATGACCTATGCAGCTGCTCGGAGTGAAAAGGTGGCTGCACCCTGCTCAAGCAGGGGGTCTAGAGCATTGCACGCCTGCGACGCTGCTGCTGGGTGATTAATGTGTTACGTCAAGCAGAAGTAGCCAGGATCATTGGACAGCGCCAGGCGCTGTACTTCAAGCTCATGTGGAAGCCCTATCCTGCAGTCAGTTGCGTCCAATTTGCCTTCAATGCTTTGACCTGGCATGTCTCCCCAGAGTCCTGACTCTTAATCTGCGTGCTGTCTTGTGGCACTAGAAGTAGGTCTGCAGAACTCAGCAGCTTCCCTGCACGTGCATCGGGCATGGCCAAGCGCAGATCCACGAGCTTTACTCTGCTCCTCAATGGCGGAGATGCCGGAGATCCTATCGTCCACACATATGAATCCCTGTTGCTTTGTGCACCAAGCAGTAATGGCAGTGATCGAGGAATCCTGTGGGCTTCACCCCAGAAACTTCAAACGAGCTGTCGAATGCGCAGTGACCGACAGCGCAATGCAATCGCTGCAAGGCGTCGAAGCTTTGCATGGTAATTCAAACAGGGTATTGATCTCGATGAATCCGTACCGGTAACAGCTGCAGAAAGATATTCGTTGTGGGCAAAGCCGTTTGTTCCGATACTGCCCCGGACGTCGTTGCCCATTATTGCTGCTGGAGCCATGCGCACTGACCCACACACTCTACTGCATCACATCCCCTTCCTGATCGCTCCAGCTCCTTTGAGACATTCGTCCATTCGTCCAGATTTTCCCCGAGCCCTCGCCAGGCCAAAGAGCCCCATTTTACGGAATGTTTAGTAAAGGTCCCATTTCGCACGGGGACCCACATGATTCCCGGCCCTTCTCGACCAGCCCTCCAATTCCGTGCACCAGGTTTGTTCTGTGAGCGATCGACACCAATTTATCGTCGAAATTGAAATCTGATCCAAGCGGTGTAAGTGCAGCGTCCCCGCGTCCCAGAGTCACCGCCACAAGCCAGACAGCGCTCCCAAAACCCAGGTAGGGCAAAAGGGCCCACCTCTACGAGGAACGAGGCTATCGTCCAACACACTGAATCGCCCCTCCTCTTCTTGAGATTCGTGATCAGATTTAATCATACGTGAGATTGTGTTAGTTCCGCTTCGTGTAGACCTTGCAGCCCTTGCTATTTGATGAGAGCCTGATGGATGTCTTCAGTTTGTTGACTGCACAACATGAAAAACTCGTTTCCTTTAACAAATTGATATCTGCTGCAAACTTCTGTAAGCATAGCTTTCCATTATTTGGATCCAGGAGTCCAGTGTCGCAGAGTTAGGGCTCCCAACAAGTGCTCTTGGGACTTGCCTTATTGCATAAATGTTCGTGCAGGTTTGAAGAGTCAAGGAAGGGAAGGCGGCTCTCCAGATGCTTTCGTTCAATCTCACAAGTCCTCATGCACTGGGGCTACGCCTACCTCTCCCCAACAGGACTGCTGCGCCTTCCAGAGCATCAGCCCTGCGCTGCTCTGCGTCAGCAACCTTGACCTCATCCAACGGTGCCTCCACCAATGGAGCCTCCAGCAACGGAGCCTCCAGCAATGGAGCTAGCAGGTAGGCTTCGTGCTCGCCATCTGCAGCACTATGCACTATGCACCTTGCACCATGCACACTGCCGTGCAGCTTCAAGTCTCCGCGAGCTTGCTTGCCTGCTTGATCTGCCACTGTGTCTGCTGCAAACTCATGGAATGAGTTGTGCAATCATGATCCCATGAAGATCTAGCATGACTGAATGACGAAGAAGGAGGTTCTGTCATGCAGGTGGCCAGCAGCCGAGGTCCCCCCCTTGTCGGATGAGGTCAAGGCAATCCTGGAAGAGCGAAGCATTGATTTCGAGACCAGCGGCCTAAAGTTTCTAACTAACGAAGCCAGGGTGAGTCTCTGGCTCCTCGATTTTGCATGCATGCCTCGCTAATCACACTTTTCATGCTGTTTAAACGTGTTCAAGCTTGCAATGGGGCATACATGCACCGTAGTCGCGCTATCTCTACAAGTTGACAATGACCGAGTATGAGCTTCCTGCGGGCGCAGCTGCGGTCGCTGGCTGTTGCAAAGAAGAACAAGGCGGAGGGGATCAAGGCCCAGAAAGGCGGCCACAAAATGTGGACGGAGGTCACAGAGCTGGCCGAGCTAATCAGGTGTGCATTGCTCTCTTCACTGATTGCCCATCTCAGCAGCAGCTGGGTTCTCGTTATTTCTGGTCTATGCATGCCCATCAGGCACGACCAGACCATGCACTGGAGGCTTCAAACGAGTCCTTGGCCACAGCTGTGGTGTATGCATTGATTGTTTCACCTGTAGCCAACATCACTGACAATGCATACCATCTCGCCCATCCGACCTCAAGCAATATCTGGCTGTGTTACTGAGCTTTCGGGCTGCTGTTGCGCTTGCACAGAAAGGGGGAGACCAAATGGGAGGATCTGGACTTGGACGACATCGACGTGCGTCTCAAGTGGTCCGGCATGTTCCACAGGAGGAAGCGCGCCCCCGGCACCTTCATGATGCGCCTCAAGGTGTGCCCACTGTTCTGTGTCAATTTCCGAATAAACATTGGACAGCTGCTGCCCTGTGCTTTGCTCTATGGCATGCTATTCTTTTTTTTTATTTTAATTTTATTTAATTAAAGTGAATATACAAACCTGCATATCCTTTGAGTGGAGATCACACGGACGTGTGTTCGCAAATTAACATGGGACAGCTCCTCCCCTCTGGCTTGCTTTCTGGCTTGTTAGTACTGCCATCATCCGATTTGGGTGGACTAATAACAAGAGAGAGACACTCCTGCAACTGTTTCATCCTCAGATGTGTCTGCAATGTTCTCATGGGGTTTGGGTTGTGGGCAGGTGCCCAATGGGGAGTTGACCTCAAAGCAGCTGCGGTTCCTGGGGGACCAGATTGTGAATTTGGGCGAGAAGGGCTGCGCAGACATCACCACACGCGCCAACATCCAGCTGCGAGGCATGGACCTCACTGACTCAGCCGCCATCTTCGAGGTGCGGCCTCTCACTGCTGCATTGTCCACAATTTGTGAAATAACTGGACATAAGGTGCCAGCTTGATCTGCTGAACACGAAAGCACCTGGTAGGAAATGCCGGACGCAAAGGTGTGCCTGGCTCGGTCACTACTTGCCACCTGTGCTTCTGGCCAGACAAATGACTTCCTGCTGGACAGGGCAAGGCCCCCTGTTTGCACCAGTTCTTACAGGCTCTCATGGAGCAGGGCCGCAGCAACAGAAGGACTGGATGGAGAATTGCTTATAGGGGAACATTGCATGCGGCTTGTCTTGTCGCGTGGCAGTGTCTGATGGGTGAGGACTGGTGCTGGTCGCAAGTGCAGCGGTTTGAGAGGGATCTTGAGAGTGGTTTTGTATGCTTGTGGCGCAGGGCTTGACATCGGTGGGGCTGAGCGCAGTGCAGACTGGAATGGACAACGTGCGCAACATGACTGGCAGCCCCATTGCCGGCATTGACCCCCATGAGCTCATCGACGTGAGGCAGCTCAACTACGGTGCGCCACCGGCTGCCTCGTATAAATGTAGTCTCAGATGTATTTGCTTCTCAGGCAACATGCATCCTATGTGCATTATATTTGTTCCTGTACAAGAACAACCTGGAGGCACATTGCTTTACCTTCCCTGCATGGTGGCATTGCATATACTAGCTGCAGCTGAGCAAATTAGCTATTATCTCAGTGCATGTCAGATTACATTCAGACTTTTACTTTGCCGGCTAATATCTATACATATCTTGCGTGTAACTGGGGCCACTCATTTATTCAGTATTTGGGTGTGTGCAGAGATCAATGACATGATCACAAACTTTGGCAAGGGCAATGAGGAGCTGGTCAACCTTCCGCGCAAAATCAACATTGGGCTGTCGCCCTCCCGGGACGACTTCCCCCACACTCACATCAACGACGTGGGCCTCAAAGCCGTGCACGACCCTGAAACCGGCGAGGTGAGGAGCCCTTTATCTGCACTGCATTTTTGCATGCATCACCCATCTGCTGAAGCACACAGCTTCCTGTAAATATGACTGATGTGCGTGCAGGTGGGCTTCAATGTGGAGCTGGGCGGCTACTTCAGCGTCAAGCGCAACACAATGTCCATCGACGGCAACACCTTTGTGGCCAGGGACCAGGTCGTCGCCTACTGCAAAGCCCTCCTCGAGGTCTTCAGGTGTTCACCGCCAATTCCCCCTTCCTTGCAAAGCTATCAAGATCCCTCTTGATAACAGGGGCCACAATTCAACTATTCATATATGCATGCAAAGCCCCAATACGAAGCCGTCCGGGCCATGTTTGTGGGCCAGTCCATACTGTCAGGACACTTGCTCTTTGCGGCTCCCGATGTGCGATTATCACGGCAGCTTGCACCAGATGTTCTTGGCTTGGCTATGCTTGGACCAAAGCAGACAATCAAGCATGTGCGGATGGGGAATGCAGGGACTATGGTGGGCGCGAGGACAGGCAGAAGGCGCGGCTGATGTGGCTGGTGGAGGATTGGGGCGCAGACAAGTTCCGGGAGATGGTGGGCGCACGGATGGGTGGAGTGACCCTGCGCACCGCCGTGGAGGAAAAGGTGACTCAGCTTCTCATGCCTCACCGCGAAAAATTCCACTTGATTGCTGGCTCGCGATGCCCTGTGCACTGGCCTGCCTGGTGATGTCCTAGCACCATCTACAAGCTCTTAGCGCTTGGCCACTCAACCAGGAGATTCTCCTGTGCATGCAGTGCATTGACAGAGGCTGCTGTAGCTTGCAGCACACTACAGCCCTCTGGCAGGTGTTGCTTAGGGGTGCCAAAGATGTCTTCCATGTGCTCCTGTGGTCATTGGTAGCCATATGACTTCTAGATGGAAGGCCACGTGATAACGCAATCGGGGAGTGTTCCCTCAATAGGCGCAGTGGATCACTGTGCTAATTTTGTGTGGGGGTGTGTGCGCAGTATGACGATGTGTGGGAGAGGCGGGACGTGTTGGGCGTGCACCCGCAGAAGCAGGAGGGCTTTTCATGGGTCGGCGCATGCATCCCCACCGGCCGATTCTTCGCCGACGATTTCTACGAATTCGCGCGCGTCGCCGACACGTGCGCCAGTTCCCCTCTACAGATCCTTATAATATCATTACTAAATTTATCGCTGATGTTACCCTAAGGCAAATCCAAAGCTCGAGGTCATACAGCATACATGCAATGCGTCTCCCACTCTCCACCAGACAGCTGTGCGCTTGCTACGTCTTCCACTGGAAACCGATTTCCAGTCTGCTCATCAGTCATGGCGACGCATGCAAATTGCCTGTCAGGCCTCAGCACTTCACTGGAATCTCTCTTGATGGAGGAAACACCAAGACTGTGCACACTGGAAAATTATGATGCTTGTGTTGCTGGCCGAACCTGGATCCAAGACACTCTTGAAATTGGAGACCATGTTTTTCTCATAAAAGATTATTAGTAAGAGTGACTCAGTGGTGCTGACCTGGCAGAGATAATGGTCTGAAACAGGTATGGCGACGGCACTCTGCGGATGACAGTGGAGCAGGACGTCCTCTTTCCCTTCATTCCCAATGACAAGGTAGAGGAGATGAAGAAGGAGCCCATCTTCCAAAAGTACAAGATCGATGCCAGCAACCTCACTCGCGGCCTCGTCTCCTGCACCGGCGCCCAGGTGCGCATGCATCATGATCTCTGGCTGTCAATCATCAGACCATGGAACAAGTTAGCCAACTTGTGCCTCGGCGAGCGTGCTGGCAGCATGATGCTGGTGGTAACAGAGCCTGTCGCATCAACTGAAGGAGTTGTACCCGTCACACAGTAATGTCATGCTCATGACATTCTCGAGCACTCTGATAGTGCTGCCAGTCTTCCTAATGGCTCAGCCAGATTGGAACCGGCCACATTTTCATGCCATGCAAGTGCCAGCTGCTGTGTCCAAAGGTGCAAGCCCTCTGAGGTCCAGCAGCGTTCCTGTCAAGGCTGGTATGCCACAGAAAACTGGCAGCAATCAAATGTTGCGGCAGCATTGAATGACGGGTGTGTATGTATGGACCGTGTGCAGTTCTGCGGGCTGGCTGTGATCGAGACGAAGAACCGCGCGATGGCTGTTGTGGAGAAGCTGGAGCAGCAGCTGGACTTCCCCAAGAAGATCCGCATTCACTGGACCGGCTGCCCCAACTCCTGCGGCCAGGTCAGCGCCCCTGCAGCCTCTTCGCCCTTTTTTTGTCAAATGTTTGCCATTTGCATGCAGTGAACCTCTTAGAGGCCCACTCCGGATTCCGGGGTCGCAGCTATGTTCAATTTTGTCTAGACCAAGGGCTTCAAGTACAGCCACACTTCACAGCCCTCAACCTCTGAATCCATGCACTGCAACCTGCCTTGCACAGTGTGACTGCCATCTGAAGCCAGTCGAGGCCCTTGCAGCCAGCGTGATGCAGAACTCCGCAAGAGTACCTTGCAGTTGATATGAGCGTCGTTTCAATTTCGTGTCAGCATTGCTCCGATGAGATGTGATACAACACGAGGCTGCAGACTTTTGTAGGCCCCGCAGACGTGGCTGCAGACGCCCTGCGTGTATGCCCTATGGCCTTCGGCTTCGTATTTGCCGACCTGTGATAATAAATTGCGTTGAGCATGGAGGTGCATGCGCGCAGGTGCAAGTGGCGGACATCGGCCTGATGGGCGGGCCGGCAAAGCTAAACGGCAAGGCGACAGAGGGCGTGCGTGTTTTTCTGGGGGGCACCATCGGGGAGAACCCACAGCTGGCATCCCAATTCGAGAAGGGCATTGCGTGCGACGAGTCTGTCCTGCTCCCCTACCTGCGCGACATCATGATCGAGAAATTTGGCGCCACCCCCAAGCCCGGTGTGCTGGTGGAGGCCTGATCAGGCCTCATCATATCTCATGGATGACAAAGATCGACAGAAGTTGCTTCGTGAGCACCCTGCTACTGCGAGGCTGACGCTGTGATGCGGATGTCTCGAGACACCACGTTCTGTGCATTCCCCCGGTCATCACTCAGTAGATGGCCTCTTGGTGGTGATCTCTATGATGTGTTTAGCAGCATCGGGAAATGATGTCATTCAGGTGACAAAGTACCCGAGGTTGCAGCTGTCAAGGGTGGTACGGAAGACTGGCAGTGGGCAGTCGTACAGCAGCGATGACGTTTTGCTAGACCTGTGATTTGATGGGTGGGCTCATCTGTGTCGGGGAGCGCTTTTGTTGCGCCGCTGCTGAGCATTCCCGCCGATACCCTGCTTAAACGTCAGGCTCTAACTTCTTCATAATGGGAAAACAACACATTTTACTTGTTGAGCACGCACATGTATACATCACCAAGTTGCTTGTTATGCATGTGTGCGCTTATGTGCAATTACTGAGGTCACCTGTACGTACAGGTGACCTCAGTGTACCGTATACGGTACACCTTGGCAACGTGGGTGCTTGATCGGTGGATCTTAGGTGTCCAGCTATTGCTGGAAGATTGGGGTTGTTATTGCATTTTGTTGATTGAATGTGTTGTTTCACCAGTTACCCAAGTGCAAAGTATGCAGAAGAAAGGATTCAGCTTAGGAAAAAATGATGCAATGCGATCTTCTAGACTCAGAACTGGTCCCCTATTGGAAAGGACTTGTGAGAGCTTGGAACTGCATAAGCTGTGTGCAGCATGTACATTCTGTAGTACAGATTCTGTACCTTGTAAAAACATTTGCTTCCAGCTTGTCAAGTCTTTCTAGAGACCGTGCCATCATGATGATCATTACCTTTATTGTAGAGGTGAAGAGAATGAAAAGAAAAAGATTTCCCATCCTGATGGTGGTGTTGAAATAACACCAGTTTGTGGTTGGTACAAGATCCTGGTGGCTGTTGGTGCCTACTCCTTCTTGGCGGTCTTCTTGGGCAGCAGCACAGAGTGGA
>JADEYI010000218.1_pt1 | contig 102904 bp, 180 predicted proteins | sample 8542331 | NCBI WGS metagenome assembly JADEYI01 (sample SAMN16510988, study PRJNA670497) | mine drainage metagenome | isolation source: biofilm near Copperflume 1 | place: Germany: Marsberg coppermine Kilianstollen | collected 2018-02
CACACGGAAGACAAGTGCAGCCGGAAAGTCTCCTCTTTTGTCTCCGTATAAACTATACTACAAGTTCAACTTGTCAATTTCTGCTGTGCTGATCAAGTCTGCGACGTCAATTTTGTTAGCTGTCACGGAAGATGGCGAATGCAAGACAGCCCGTTAAAGATTTTCGGGCAGGCAATTGGGCTCATTTGGAAAAACCAATCTCCCCAAAAGTGTGACGCGTTTTACAAAAGTTGATCCACACCACACGCATGTAATTGCTTACATCTGCAGTGCAGATTCTGCACATGCCAAGTTCTGGTGCAGGCAATTGCCATATGGCGCATGGCATGCCACAAAAACTGAGAGATGCACATAAATGCACATAAATGCAGGTCGCAGGTCACCCATGGGCCAGTGATACCGACTGGTCAGGCCTAGGTAATAAATTATCAGCGTGCGTTATTCATGTAAGTCCTCTAGGATTATATTCCACTCAGTCAAAAAGGTGCCGTGCTTGAGTTTGCACATAGAGTACCACAGAAATCTAGTCAGAAGTTGCGTCGCAGGTGCCATGTGGCCACACAATGCACATGGGCACAGTCCAAGCTGCGCGAAAAAGTCAGCGCTACTGCGCGGCAGAGGGCATCTGCAGCAGCCACTCGGTGGCGTCCTGCAGCAGCTGAAACCCGTGGTATGTCGCCACATTCCGGAACACAGTCAGTGCCTCCGTAAACGCGGCCGCCGGTTCCGTATTCGCAAGCGCGCCGCCGCACTGGTCGCAGTTGCGTCGCAGGTGGCCCCGCAGCACCTGCGCGCATTTGTTTCAATCTTGAATTTGGTGCCAAGACTGGGAAGGCTGGAGGGGAAGCACTGACAGTTTGCTGGAACGTAATTGGACCTTTGGGCTGGAAGAAGCGTGTGATAGAATCATATTTGGTGTCTCCTGGGATCCTTGCCCCGTTGCATTTCACTGAACCAGGATTATTCATGATGAGAGGTGTATATTTCCCGGGTGGGCAGAGCTTGTGAAATAGGATGATTTTGGCTGTGCCCACAGTCATTAAAGAACCCAGGAATTTTCAGAGGGCCACAATCTTGTATTGTGCAGACGCCAGCTCTCAGATTCTGGGACTCCACTGCCCCCAGGCGCAACAAAGGGAAATGTTCTGACGTGCACAGCCCAGCTGCCATCCTGCGCTAGTTAGCATAGGCCAGGCACTGAAATGTCCAGGGAAAAACGGGGCCCTGCTACATCGCTCGGTCAGTGTGTGTTGCTCGTATAAGAGGCACACCTGGCGGCACTTGAGGCAGCGAAGGTCCTGCAGCTGATAGGCCCGAGCGCGCAAACGCACAGCCCGTAAAAGCTGCGCCTCGACCGTCGCCAGCTCATACGCGCATCCGCAGTTGCGGCAACTCCACTGGTGCTCCTGCATCAGCGCCACATCCTCCTTGATGAAACCTGTTGGAAACCCTCTAAGCACCATTGCTGTTCATGCATGCATCTGTGGATGCTCTTGTTGCAGACGCCGCCCTTGCTTGTTGTTCTTGTTGTTCACCGCCCTTTCCGCCAGTATGGCTGCAGGCCCAAAGATGCCGTGGACTCACATGCTGGTGCCAAGCTCTGCTCCATGTATGCAGAGTGATGCAGCCCATAAAATGAGTCAAGAGTGTTAGGACACAGATTAGCAGCGTGCCTGCAGTGCGGGGTCTCGGCACAGGTCCAGGTCGGTGCAGTCGTTGCAGTAGCTGCAGATGACGTTGCGCAGCACGAACGACCGACACGGTTCCTGCACAGCAGCCAGCCTCCCATCTCATTCCCCTCAACTCTTGTCCAAGGGGAAGCAAGCAAAGTCCCTTACTCACGGGATTGAGCAACCAAAAGGCTGGTTGGAAGTATAGTAGATGCCGGGCAATGGTCTGGAGCCGTAATCAGTTGGTGTGCATCACAACTGCCGGGGGCAGCATCAGGCACAAAAAATACATAAAAAATCTTAAAAAAGCGAGCGCTGGAAGATGGGCTCGAACCTGAAACTCGGCGGCCGGCGCGAATTCGAGCGTGTGCGTGAGCAGCAGCAGGTTGCGGCGCAACACGAGCACCTCCTCCTCGATTGATGAGTCTAGCCGCAGTGCGTCGCACACCGCCCGCACAAACGCCAGCGCCGGAGTGCCCAAGTCCTCCTGTGCAAACATGTCTGCCAGGTCACCCTGCCTGACATTGCTGCTCGTGTGCAATCAACAAGATGACTTGGAGGGTGGTGTGTTGAAGTTTTCTGAGTTCGGGAGCAGCAAAGAGTATAGATGTGCGGTAACCTGCATCATACTTGCCATTTTGCAAGCAGTGGGACCCATGGCATGCAGCTTCAGGACCCCCAATCGGACACGCTGCAGGCTGCTACTGCATACTCCTGGCAGGCAGCTAAAAGCCGACCAGATCTTCATCACAGCGCTGCCATGCACAGCACTATTCACTAACGACAACTTCAGTTGATGCGAGCGGCGATCAAAGAGCTAAGGGCGCGCCTCGGAGAGGTAGGAGCCGGCGAGGCGGGGGAATTGGTGGGAGGCATCGCCGTCGTGCGGGCCCATGTGGCGCTCGATACGCTTGACCACGCCCAGCAGCTTGCGGCTGAAATGCGCCGCCATGTTCGCCTTCAGCCACGCCTCCTGCGCAGCCGCCGCGCCCCTCGCCTCGGTCACCGCCTGTTTGCGCAGCGCTATTGATTATCACGATCACACGCCTGTTCCAGCCCAGAGAACTAGGTGCGTCGTGCCAACCTCTCAATCACTTCCCTCCAGCCTTCCCTGTCTTGGCCCTTTCTCCCCTACAGCAGGTGAACCCCTGACAACCCAGATCATCTCTGGTGCAACCCTAAATAATAACCTCCCTCTCACCTCCCAGAAAATCAAAACGCTGATGAAGAGTATCCAAGTTTTGGTGCGGTGTAGTAGCTCTGCTGAAGGGCCCGCATGAGAGACCGAGCAAAGCTATATGGGAAGAATGGCTTCTGGTTTTGGGTGCTAAGCAGCAAACAGCAATTGCAGGAATTAACACCCTTTAGGGGCCTTAATGCCTTGCAAGCCTCTAGCAATGATAAGGGCAAGTGAGGATGCGCGCCTGCGACCCGCCCTGGGAAGCGCCCTGGAGCGAGCAGCGCATGGCTTCGCGCCATGGCAGCAGCACAAACTCGGTCAGCGTTGTCAGGAATGCCTCATGCACCTTGGGCGGCAAATAGTCCTGCACGCGCAAACATTTGGTATTTCAATTGCAGATTGACTACTTGTATCATCCTCTACAGGATGTTCGTGCTAAGAGGCAACGCCTGTCTGCAGAGAAGCCGCCATCTAATACACCTTCAATTAAATGGAACCGGAAGCAACGGAAGAATACATGCAGATGCAGAGTCAATGACAGTGGAAAGAAGAAATATCCAGGAAAGATATTAGAAGAATTGCACCTTGATGGTCCAGATGTAGTCAAGGGCCGGGGACTCGAGTGCGTCCTCATCTGGCTCCGGCACATGCAGCTCGGCCGCGCCCCCCTGCCAGATACACAGACGCCGTCACCCTTCCGCCCAATTCCCATCCAACAATCGTTTTCTCATACCGTGAGGCTGCAAAAACTCCTCCCATTCTACCATAATAAGGTATGCGGTAGTCTATCCTTTTAGGTAACTTCCTGTCAAAGCTTTGGTATCCCTTGAGGGAAAGAACGTCTGCAGCACGAATTAACAGGGACCTTGTGGAAAGGGGTCTGGCATGTGGAGGCCTGTACTATGCTGTCCTGCTCGGGTGCAGGTGATGGTGTTTCTGCCCATGTCCCTCCTCAAATGACTGCTGTGCCCCTTTGCTGGAGCCAGGCTCGCCTTTTGCACATGCCTGCTATGCAGGTTGTGATAGGTAACCCCTGGAGGTCGTCTGGTCACTAAAGGCCAGAGAAATGAATGCGGGGAGGGGCTGGAAACCTGTGTGAGCGCGCCGGGGTGATTAGTCAGCGACTCCTGCAGCTGCGCGGGGATGTCCGCTAATATTCCGAGGTAGTTGAAGCGGTCGCGGAAAAGCAGCGAGTGCCAGAAGCGCTCCGGGTCCATCTTGAGCAGTGAGAATAGGTCGCGCTTGCCCACAGCATCCAACAAGTAGTCCACGTACCTGCAGGCGTATTTGATTATTAAAAAAAAGTGACGCTTGAAATCCAAGCCCCTGCTCTGACAGACAGGCGGGGTGCGACGCAAGGTAGGGATTTGGGCAGGAGATCTTGCACATAAATGGCGCTGTAGAAACGAAGACTAGAGTTTGCAATGTACTCTTCCGCATGCATGCGGCAGCGCGTAGCTTTGCTGCTGTGCGGTGCCCTCTCAGGCAGGCCTGTATGATAGAGGATACATTGGGTCGAGTGCTGTGAGATGTGGAGTATGCACAGCCAAGCCTGTGCGCTTGCGGGCAGGCACATTATTCGCCAAGCATTGAAGCTGTGATATTTAGGCTGTGCAGAGGCCGACCATCGTTATTTCACAATCTCCCAAGCATCAAAAAGGCTGTAATGCCTGTTCAGTCCCAAGGTGGTCTTGCAATCTTGGGCGCATGTACAGATATATGGCATTATGTACAGCAGCGGCGCACCCGACGGCGGCGGTGAGGTTGTGTTTGCCGGTGGCGAGGATGAGCGAGTGCGCGTCGGCCGCCACGACACGCGCGCCCAGGCGCTTGAGGTCGGCAACTAGTTGCGCCAGCGTCTTGCGCATGAGGCCCGTTACGGTGCGCTGCAGCCCCGAGCACGCCAGCGCGGCCGCGGGGCTGCACAGCCAGCGCCACAGATTCGTCAGCAGCGCGTCGCTGAACCTGCACCGCAGCACACACGCGAACCACCGTCAGACCCCCTCTGCTTGCCTGCCACTGAGTCACTCTTTCTGCCTGCTCTTTTTTGTTTGCTTTTGATTTGCAGGGTCTCAGGATTCAAGTACTTGACTGACGGCGGTGATAGGCTCTTGAAGACTTCTGAGAGGTTGCAATATGACCACGTTTATTCCAGGCAACTTGTGGCATCTTGTGCCATTATTGCCTTGTGTTTTGAGAGGTGGTGATTAGAGATGGGATTGTTGAGCATTGGTGATGTCTTTGCAAGAGTACACATCATGGCCCGCAGAGGAGTGCGCGCCTGTTGCCAGTCTGCATGGTGTCGGCGAGCCAGTTGTGCACGAGCTGCTTCAGGACCTTGAAGGCCGGCCCGGCCCCGGGCGCGGGGCCGACACTGGCGGCTCCTTCCAACTCTGCAAGTGCCTCGCACTTCTCCACGGCCGCCACCGCCAGATGGTACAGCTTCAGCTGCACGCACACGCTCCGGTGCGCGCCCGGGGCAACCACCTGCATGCCACGTCAGCGCCATGTCAGCGCCAGCTCTGCGGTGCGCATGTGCCGGCATGCAGAATGCTGCAACGGCCTTTGCAGAGTTCCAGGAGAGAATCCAGGAGAGAATCCGACAGCTGTGTGCAGTCACTGGATACTTTTGCTAGGGGGAATCAGATCGGCTCCTGTGTGCAACGGCGACACCCCTGCATTGGCATGATTGGCCTTAATTAATTACTCCCATGCTGTGAACACCCACGGTCCCCCACCACAGCAGGTCAAGGCTGGAGCTGTCCACCATGATGGCTGATTGGGGGTTGAATGACCCTAGCAAGTGCCCTCTGAAAAACGATACAGCCAATAAAAGATTCAGCGCACCTCGAGGGGCGCTGGCTCGGAGATCAGGGCGTCCTCTTCGGCGTCGTCGTCGGCGCGGCCGGCCACGTCGGGCAGGGCCGGGTCGGAGATCCAGAGCAGGTGCCCCGCGTCGCGCAGGCAGCGCGCCAGGTGCGCGTCCGCCACGTCCAGCATCCAGTCACCCCCCAAGTTGCCCAGCGGCAGGTGCGCATACCGCGCCAGCTCGATCCGGTCCTGTCGCAGGTGACTATGCAATTCTGAAGGTGAAATATTGAATTTGAAGTAATGGATGGAAGCGTTGTGTTTCCAGCTGGGGTGCTTGTTGTCTTGGAGAGATGAGCCTTAGTCCCAGATGAAAAAGGGGTTTGGAATTCTAGCGTCTGAAGGGGAACACTCTTGAAATGCGCCAGCAGAGCACTCCCAGTGTGAGCATCCCGACCAAGACTGAGGACAAGGAACCATCAGGACATTGAAACGAGCATTGAGGTGCCTTAGGCTTGAAAGGTGCCTTTTCAGCCATGCTTGTGCCAGGCAGAGACAAGCTCATGGCGAGGCCACGTGTCTTGTATGGTCTTTCTGGGTGCAGCAAACGCACAGTAGAAGTGGGGTTTGTGGGGTTACATGCGAGAGTCAGACCTGAAACCAGAGCGCTGCTCCAGCCAGGCGCATGACGGCTGTGCGTGCTGCCTTGGGCTGCCACCCAAGCGACGGGTACGCGCCGTCTGCGCTGTGCGCCGGCACCTGCAGTAGCCGTGAGAACACTCAGCACACACTGACATGTTCAGGAACCTGGATCATTAAAGAGACCGATTAAAGCAGGTTTCTCCAAGCAGATGTCTCCCTCGTAACGAGTAGCAGGATGAGAGACCCAGGACATTGGTACGCTGTCTGACAACTTCAGAAGTATCTGAGGGTGAGGGCTACCTGGCACGTGGGGAACTCTGCCAGCAGGGGCATGTCACGCGTCAGCCTCGCGGTGCCGCCGGGCGCTTCGGCCACCACCATCAGCGGCCCTCGATGCCGCTCCCTGCATGTGATGCGTGCACAAAGGTCAGCCCGACTTGTGTTCCTCCTGCCGGGTCTCCGCAGTGGTCATGATCAGCTGTTCTTTGGCCAATATTCCATTACATATTCTCTTCAAAGCGCCAGACAACAATGGTGCATCGCAATGCTGGACGTGAATGCAAGCTTGGCTGCTGTTTCTGCTGGGCCTAGAGCTTAGCCAAAAACGGGGACGGGCAGTCACCGCAGTTGCAGAAGCGCGTTCTGCACGGCGCGGGCGGCCTCGGCGGTCGTGCGGACGTAGGCGATCTCAAACTCGACCTCCGGGATTTCAATCGGCTGCGAGGCACCGCCGGCACCTTCGTCGGGAGCGGCCGGCCCTGAGACATGCGCCTCGCGCCAGTGGCGCTCGGTTGCCGGGACGCTCACCTCGCGGCTGCCTGCACCTGCCGCCGGGTTGACCACTACCAGGAGGCACCTGCCGGCACATGGTCACAGCTCAGGCGCTTCTCAGCTAGAAAGTTCTCAAGTAACACAGGCAGGAGGTAATTCTGGTGTGATGGGAGGCATTTGCGTCCAAGTGAAGGAGGCTGCTGGAAAACATTTCTTCATGAGCAAGTGCTTTCTTGGACCTTCCATGCAGTTGAAAGGCAGGTGTTCAGAAAGTATCTTATGTGACGACACCACAGTGCAGCGCAGGCGCATAGGTTGAGATTTGTGAAAAGAGGATGCACACTTCTTTGTTGGCGGCAGGTGCAGTCCGTAGACGGCGCGGCCACGGGCGGTGTCCTGCGACGCATACAGCGCCACGTGGCGCAGCAGGCTGCCGCCATCTGGCGCCTGCGCCTCCAGGTAGCTGCACTCCGTCGTCGTCTTGGTCTGCACAAGGCAGCATCCCCAGTGTCAAACTATCGACGCAGGTGCTGAGCACAGCATGTCCTTGGGCGTTCCGCAGCTTTACTATGCGGCTCATTGAACTCATGTCGGGGTGCTGGAGGCAACTTTGCTCTTCCTTCTGTTGCCCATAAACCACCCAGAATTGGGCTCGGACCCCAACAGGACCTTGATTATGATTATGAACCCATGACAGAAAGGCACTGGGGTCCGGGCTTTGGCCGTGGGGGCATTGGAAAGATGGATTCTGGAAAGCTGCATGGGAGGGCACATACTCCTGGACCGAGCCAGAAGCTTGGGCAGCAGTCCAACGCTACCAACTTCGCATGGCTTTGCATGAGATGTGTTCTAGAGATAAGATTGCGATCTGTTGCAGCGAGAGGACACGCCGTGTACCTGCAGGTCGGTGAGGTCGAAGCCGTCGGAGAGCGGCCGGGAGCGCACGGCGGGCGCGACGGACGCGACGCAGCCGACCGACAGCGCGGCGTCGAGCGCGAGCGGCAGCCGCTCCTCCCACACGTCGCGCACATGCGGCTGCGAAAGCGCCACCGCAATTTCCGCATCCCGCCGCCGGAACTCGTCCTCCGCCATCGTCACCTGCGGCAGTGGACGCTGCTTAGCAGGAACGAAACCTCTAAAGGCGTCCACTTTGGAAAGATCGTTCTGAAAGGGGAGCATCACGAGCCATAGTTTGAGTACTGCTCTTCTGGGGCCACCTCTGTGCGCGGGAATGGCTTCGTGACTTCTCACAGACCTTGCCCGCTGCCTCAGGTCACACAGTCAGATCTGTTTGGTCAACAACTCTCCTTGACCTCAAAGATCCTCCCGTTGGGTCAGCAACAGATGCTTTGGCTTGCTGGGATGCAGCCACTGATCTTAATTGCAACCTATCTCCCTGGCCATGTCTCCATGCCAAGTCAGACCCCTGAACTTCTTCGCATTCATCCTCGGTGGGCCGAGCGCGGTGCAGTGCTCACCTGGTAGAGGTGGAAGGGCTCGCGGCCGAAGGGCAGCGAGCGCTGCACCTTGAGCCCACCGAGCGTCTGTGCGGGTGAGTCAGCGTCGGTTGGCGCACGCGTGGAGTTGACGTAGAAGGTGCGCGGCACCCGCAGCGGCACAGCGTACAGCCGCGCGCCCACCAGCACCCACGCCTTGAACACCCCTGCGCGCAATGCATAGCCCCTTATCGATAGGAAGGCCTCAGAGGACCACCAGATAGGGCACCCAATACATGCAAAGCAGGGATGCTTGAAGATAGTCCATCCTTGACACTGGCACCAGCGATTTTACATCCCGCGCTCACACCAGGGATGCACAAGAAGCTGCTCTGTGGGTATACTAAAAGTGCCCATGCTCGGGCTGTCTGCTGCTTGGTCTGGCAGCTGTTCAGAAAGCAGGCCATACTCCATATGCCCTTCTCCACATTGAGTGGGAGAGGGCAAAGGATACGAATGTGTTTGATGACAGATGCTTGCCTGGCGTGCTGGTAGGTGCGATGTGCACAATCTGCCAGTGTGTGTGGGTGGCTTCCTCTGCCTGTGCTCGAAAGAAAGCGCCCACGTCCGCCCCTGCAGCCCAACACCTTGTCAGCAATTCTCCAAGCAACAATCAAAGGAGCACAGGTTGACTCCCCTCCCTGACAGATGACTCTTGCACTTGCTGGGGCTGCCAGACGCTCGCACACTCATAAGTGGTCTGCTTCATTTCATCAACATGCACATTAATTTAGAACAGCAAGCTTGGAATCAGCACGCCTTGCCAACGACTTGAGTGAGCATTAAGAGAATTGATTGTTTACCTCTAGGCGCGGGCTGCGGGTTGCTGCCCTGCCCGCGGTCGCGCTCGCGGGCCGTGTCGATGCGCCGCTTCTTGCGCGCGGCCGCTGCCGTCCGCCAGCGCCGCTTCTGGTGCCGCAGCCATCCCACCGGGTCCTCCTTCCTGCTCACAGATGCAGCAAACCAATTTACCTCTTCTGATTGCAGGTATAGACAAACAGGACGATAGATCATTCTGAGGATCTCCAGGCTTTTCATCTAAAATTGAATATCGAGCACTGTGCCAAAAATCTGACAAACTCCTAAAATTCCTGAGGGTACAGGCTCCTACCCCTGCATTTTTACTTTTATTCCAGGCAGGGCATCATGCCATACCCTGCCGTTTGTGAGGCCATCGCTCTACACTCCTGGGTCTGTGCCACCATCCTTGCCACCACCAAAATTTGCAGGCGCAGGATCGCTCACCTGTTCGGGCAGGGTCCCAGGTCTTCCTCCTCTTCCTCGTCATCCGCAGCGCCGCTGGTGCCGGCCGGCCGGTTCCGTGCGTCGCCCCGGTTCTCCCGGTCCGCCTCCGGCCGCCGCTGCACCGTCGTCGCCTTCGCCACCCTTTGCCCCGAGGGCCCCGCCGCCGGCCTCGCCACTCCCATGTCCTGCACAGCTCACTCGAGATCAGTCACTGACAGCAACGCCATGAATTTTCTCAGGACGTTGCCTCTGTACAACTAACAGCTCTGATTTAGCCCAATCCTAGACCTGAAGCTAAGACCTGAAGCTAAGACCTTGACAGTTTTCATGAAGCTAAGGCATATTGGCAATCCTGCCTCAAAGTGATGACAGCCTATATTAACAAAAAAATCTCCTTCATGAAGGACAAGAGCTGCTTGCTACTTTGCAGGGCAGGGCAGGAGGAGGGGCCGACTAACCTCCATGTCGACATCTGCAGCGGAGGGGCTGGCCGCTGCCTCGATCGCAGCGCGTGGCCGCAGGAAGCCGTCCATCTTCTGCTGCTGGTGCCTGTCCTCCTTCTCCCTCACCTGCACAACCACAATTCTTCACCTCAGAAAGCCATTCATCGCAAGACAGGCGTGATGTTGACACTTTTGCGCCTGTGCTCAATTGCTATGCCAGTGTGATCTCCCCTGATTCCCATGTGCTCCGCATCAACGTCTCAGTCCTCCACAAGTCTCGAGGACATGGACGCTTTGCGTATTGCCCTCCAGGAGTGCAGTACTCTTCGTTCAACAGGATCGCGATCAGCCAGTGTTGGCAGCTTTGCAGAGCAGGATGTTGTGTTCTCAGCTAAAATGTGATGTCAGAGCCTTCAAGCGACAGCAGGTGTCCAGGGAAGGGAGAGAGAGAGATCGCGCAGACCTTCTTGTGGAGCCAGTCGGGATGTTTGACGCGTGGGACGGGGTTGGGAACGCGCTGCATGGCGGCTGGGATGGTGATGATTTTCTGGATGGCGCTGCCTAGGCGCTCGCGGTAGTAGTCCCAGTCCACTATCGCCCGCACGTCCGGCACCTCGTCCGCGCCGCGGCCTGTGACACCAGATGATTCTTGATCGCACGCTTGCCGAGCAAATATGTCTGTCATGACACTCGCTAAGATATGCCAGCAGCAGCATTCCAGGGCTGAGCACCAGCTGTGAAGGCTTCAATGTGGCGCCAGATCAATCAATGGAGGCTGAACAGCCATGATCACAAGGGCTGCGGTCGTCATGGCAGGACACCCTTCTTGGACATCACAACCATTTGATCAAGCCCAGGACAGTCCCCATGCTGTGCTGGCTTTCCCATAGCCGGCCTCATAACCCAAATTAGAAATGCTTTGCATGACATGCAAGATATTCAATGATCATGTTGCAAGCATGCAGGGAAGAGTTCCTAACTTGCACAACAGTAGGGGACTGGGAGGCAGCACCTGAGGACAGGTGGCCGCACCAGCGGCGCAGGAAGGAGCGCGCAACGGAGGGCTCCGTGGAAAAGATGGCCACCGGGATCGCGCGCTCGGAGGTTGGCTGGTTCTCGGGGCGCTTTGCGATGACGTAATTGCAGTTCAGCCCCTTGTCCTTGATGCGCTCGTCGCCCAGGAACTGCGCCAGCCGCTTGGCTGTTGTTATCGCGCAGCTCTTGCGCCCTGCACCGGGCGCCACATTGAAAGCGGCTGTCAGGGAAAGCAAGGCAATTTTGCACTGGTTCAGGCATTCTCTGGGAAATCCAGGCCTTTTGCTGAGCACGCCGCGTCATTTACAGTACCAATATTCAGGTGGCAGCAGATTGCAAAGTCACTGCAACGGACGGACTTTGAACATGAAACAAGACAGCAATGCAATGGGCTGCCGAGAGAGGACTGAGCCCCGGCAGCCTGGCAGAGCTGGAAGGGCAATGGGTGTCTATGCAATGCTGTGCAGGCAGGATTGTTAAGAGCAGCTGCATAGCCTTCTTAAACCTTTTGATCCAACAAAAGGTCCCCAAGTGAAAGCATATAGATAGTCATAATTTGAGGGTTTGTGCTCAAAGTTTTTCTGAGGGCAGATAAGGAGCTCACCCTCGTACTCGTCCATGGCTTTGGACATGGTGGAGGACTCTGAGATGTACTCCAGCAGCTCCTCATCCGTCACATCCGTGCCCTGCCACACGCCAAATCCATTTCATAGACCGTCCCATCCGGGCATGTGACCATACAGCACAACAGGATACACTCCCATGCGTCTCCAGACACCACAACAAGCTGAAAAGGAGAATGCCAGGATTGCACCGGCATGGAATTTCACAAAGAGGATATACTACCAATATGTCGCCACAATACTGGAAAAAGCAGACCTCACCAGTACAGTGGCAAGGCGCTGGACAAAGAGAGCATGCTGGGGCGCACCTGGGTGTCCAGGAGATCGAGCCATCGGTCAGCGACGGCTGCCACCGCCGCATAGCACTCCTCCAGTGTGTCTCCCGCCAAAAACTGCTCAAACACCTACGCATGCGCATGCGCATGAGACACGATCCTCGACCGTGCTCGGCGCTTGCAGTGCAAGGAATGCATTGGCATCATGAACCGGCAACGTGTATTTTGTGCGATGCCACCGCTATGCCCCGGGCTGTTTCTGGCAATGCGCACATAAAGCTGCAGTTGCACGACGCCGGCTGCAGAGAGTGACTTGCGGAACATCGGCATGCAGTCGCATGCAGCATATTCCCTGCCGCTCATGCTTCTGTTGTTGCACGGGAGCGCACTTGCCTCTATTTCTAGGACAACGGGCCCAAGCCATTGCACGGCAGTTACACACAGGCGGACCTGGAGTCTGGCAGGAAGCTCAGTCACAGCAGCGCACCTCGGACTGGAAGACCTTGATGAGCTTGAGTTCTCCGCGGCGCTTGAGCTCAAACCCCTTGAGCTCGGCCAGGGTTCCGTCGGGGTTGAACACCGCGTACCGCTTCTTGATCAGCTTCCCCTCCTCCTTGCTGGCCGGCAGGATCATGGCCTGCCCATGTGCAAACCTTTACTACAGTCCGTCTCTCTATGGGGACACGCAATTTTTTCTGAGTCAAGCTCCTAATTTCCGTTTATTCCTGAAGGGACGCTAATATTGCCCACCCTAGTCAAAGCAAAACAACGATTTGGCATTGCTGTGAGCGAAATCCGGCCATCTCATCTCCAGTATTGCATGTGCGTTTGGGCCAGCTGCAGACCTGACTTGATGCTGCCACACTGACGTAATCGACATCTGGCATGTTTGTATGATATCTATGAACTTGATCACTTGGCAGTGCTCGAAGAGCTAGGGTTTCACATTCCTACAATACCCCTAAACCCTGACAGTAGACATGCGTCGCACCTTGTAGGGCCCGTCGACCTCGAACTCGATGGACATGCGGGAGGAGGTCTCATAGCGCTGGGAGTCACCCTCCAGCAGCGTCTGGTACTGGTCGTTTGTGTTGTGCTGGGCCACCATCACGTTCAGCACCACGCACGGGTAGCTGATGCGCAGGTCCTTCCCCTTGCGGCTCTTCAACTGCGCGACGGCACAGAAGTACTTATCACCACTTATCATCAAAACGCCAATCACACCTTCACTCCTGCCCCACCGGCTTCTGAAATGCGCGCCGGCACAGCAGGCTACCTCTCAGTAATCCTCACCATTGTGCTCTTCACTGGGATATAGGCATGCCGCCTACAGGCCCTTATGCCGCCTACAGGCCCTTAGGCAGTATCTTGTTCAACAATACATAACCATTGGCCGATCAGGCTAGGACAAAATTGCGCTGGCCTACCGGACCTGAGGTTAGTCAGCAGGTCTGCTTGCTGCTGAGCAGTGAAGCAATGCATTGCATTTCTGTCTACCTGTGCAAGTGGCTTTAATACGCAAAGCGGAAAAGAGGGTTGGACCTCATCTCAGTGAGAAGTCAATGGGGAATAGAAGCGCCCCAACCATCAATAGACAGACAACCAGAGGACGCGGATGGCCCCACACTTGACACACAGAAACCTAAGACACAGAGTGGCCGCACCTTGAAGTTCTCGGGGAAGGAGCCCGGCAGCGCGCACCAGATGCCGTCCGTGTCCAGCTCCAGCCGCGTCCCAATCTTGCGCACCAGCTCAGCCGCCCTCTGCACAGCACAGCACCTCCCCCAGTCTTATAAACGCCACTTGAATCGTCACTCTTACATCACTCAGCTGCGTACATGCAGGATGTTCAGCACGAAGCACTTGCTGCATTGCTCTTGCTCATCTAGCACATGCCTTGCTTTGAGCGGTACTAGACTTGTTTGCAGTGCCGGAAAGCTAAGCAGGCGCCATGGGTTGATTGAACGAGGATGACAACCTATACAGGCCTGCTCAAGTTGGTGTGCCTCTTGGGCACCAATGTTGAAAATTGAGGACATTCTGGTCCACACAATTTCCCAGACACAGCCAAAGTTAAATTGTGTGTGCATGCAGGCAAGCGCAGCCAACCAATCAGGGGGTGTTCCCACCTGGATGATGCGCGCTCCGGTGTAGGTGACGACGCCGGCCATCTCCATGGAGTACCAGCGCGCGCCGCGGCGCATGACGTAGCCGTAGAAGGAGTTGAGGATGCACTTGTGCGCCAGCTGCAGGCTGTCGTACAGCACCACCATGTCCGCCGCCTCCTGGACCCTTATTGGGTTGCCCTCCGCCTGCGCGCCGCCGCGACAGTCATTGCATGTACTGTCAGATTGGCTCCAATGGGTTCCACTGTGGCCTTGGCTCACAGATGTGTCCGGCCCATATACACATTCCGCATACAGACACTGGACAATGTATGGGCCTGGGTGGAGATTTCAACCGCAACGCTGCGGCAGTACGGACAACATTCGTCTTGAGAAAATCAGAGTTCTGGATGGAGAGTCTGTTCTGCTTGTGGCATGCTAGAAGTGCCTCGATGTCAGCATGCATTCAGCAGAAGGAATGGGGCCAAACGGAAACATGTGCAGACCTTGGCTGCGTCGAGCTTGCCCTTCCAGGTCTTATTGAGGCCCTTGTACTCGTAGCGACGATCGCGGAAGGAGAGCACGGTGCCGACGTAGAAGTCGTTCTCGCGCATGCACACCCCCGCCTCGCGCGCCTCCGTCACCGGCTTGTCCAGCACGCGCTTGTAGACCTGGACACACCAGCAGCGCTGTCGCTCTCGATAGGGATGATCTTGAGCAGGTTTGGACTGCATTTTCCTGATGATCCTCTGATCAGCCAGGGTTTGTGATACACATGGCTCCCCATAATGGGTCCAGCAGGCAATTTTGGAGGCACCATTTAGGACCGCAGGACCCAGACAGAGCTCTTTATTGGAAAGGAAGCTTTCAGTGTTAGGACTTGAAGCCATGCATGCATGCATGCATGCCTTACTGTTGTATATTGATTACCCCTACTTCTTTTACCTTCTGATCCCTTCACAGAATCCACTTATATCATTCTCAGGCGCAATAGGGGCATATGTTGCCAATCGGGCTCTATCATGTGCAGTTACACACAAGTTGGTGGGTTTGCATTTGTAGAGTTCTCCGCAAACAAGATGGGTGAGTGGAGGAGCCTCATAGTGCTGTGGGCTGCCAGATCCTGAGTCAAACACCTCTGATGAAGTGGCCATGCAAGAACAATAAAATTCACAGTTCCCATCTGTCAAGATGAGGTAGGCGCGCTCACCCGCTGGCAGTATTTTTTGAGGCGCTCCTTGAGCAGCTTGGCGCGCTCCTCGTGGGGCAGCTGCCCGTAGTAGCGCGGGGGCCCGCCCTCGGTCTCGGGGGCGAACCTCTCGCTCTCCAGCTGGTTCTTGATGGAGAAGTACTCCGCGCTGGTGGCCGAGAAGGTCTCACCGCGCCACTCCCACGTCATCTTGCGCAGGCACGTCTTGCCCGGCCGGTTGAAGTCGCACGCCGCGCAGTCCTCGTCCGTCACGATCGCCGATGGCTGCAGCCTGCAAGCCGCCGATCACAAGAAATCGTGCCATTCATGTATTCCACATGCATGAGAGATGACCAGATTTTGACCAGCGCTATGACTTCCAGGCAGGGTCGCAGCGCTGGTCAAAATCTGGTCACTGCGTGGCCCCATATGGAAAGCATGAGGTGACACTGTGAGCGCAGCCTCAAAGGGTGCTACTGTGTCTTGCAGTTGCTCGCACGGGGCTAAATCAAAAGGCATCCGGTGAGATCCCTGAAGTGCTGCAGCAGTGAACCTTTGCGTAATGGTATCATGCGCAGCAAATGCGTTGGGCCCTGCCCTACATGCCCTATCAGAGCACATTGCCAGCCACCAGATAATCACTGCCTGACAGTACGTTCTCAAGTGAATGCCGTGCGGCGCACCGGTTGGTGAGGATGATGTTGGGGTACATGGCGGCGACGTCCAGGTGGTAGATTAGCGGGCACTCCTCGCGGTTGGGCGTATCGCGCAGTCCTTCCAGTGATGCGCGGATCGCGTCGCGCACCTCCTCGTAGTTCTCCACGTCGCCCATTGCCAACTTTCCCTCCACCTCGATCGCGTAGCGCAGGTCGTCGTCCAGGCTGTCTATCAGCTCCTGCATGCAAATTCGAATCCAACCAAAAATTGGCAAAGGGCACAAGAAGTAGCACTGAGAGCAGCTCAGTATCAAGAGTCGTAGCAGCAGCAGCATATCTCTGGACATGCAGGGGAACCGTCATAAAGTAGCAAAAAGCTGTGTACAAGTGGCAGGCCCAGGTGACGACGGTCATCTGTCTGCATGCCTGCCAGCCGCCAGAACCTGCCGTTCATCAGCACGCAAGTGCCCTGAATGGCCTGCGACTGTAGCAGGAGTTTGTTTGCCAATTCTAAACTAAACGAATGTATGTATAACACACAGATACAGCAGCACTGTGCCTGGTGTACGCAGGCGCCCAGCAACATGCATCTGCCCCAGTGGGCTGCTTGATGAAGGGAACCTAGTGATGCAAAGTTAAGCATGAGCAGAGGAAGCAAGGCGGCATGCCTGGTAGGCGGCGGCGTCGAGCTTGAAGCGGGTGGGCAGATCGGAGCGGAACACGCCGGACTCGAGCGCCTCCACCTTGCCGCCGATGTAGGTCTCGCTCTCCAGCAGGTGCCCCCGGAACATGGGCTCCTGCACCTGCGTGTGCTTGTTGGGCGCCACCACGTTCGCCTGCGCGCACACGCATGCATACAGCCGATCATCGGTGCTAATTTAGCATCCGTCTGCATTTCAACCCACCGGGCTCTCTTCATTGAGAATGACAAGGTGCCATCCGGCCCACGCAGAACTACAGATTAGAACCGTTGAACGAGAGGGCCTGAAGATTGGTGGGGGGGATGTCGGAGGCAGATTGATGCAGGATTATAAGGCAGATTTGAACAGCTTGCACCCAGCTGATGGCCACCGATATTTGTCAGGCATTTATCACTGAGCCACGCACATGCATTATGGCGCTGCAAGGAATAGAGTTGCTAAGGGGTGGCTGATAAGGGATAGCTGGAAAAGGGGAGTTTACATGTAGGGAGTGAATGCAGGTAGACAGGAACTAACCTGAAAGGCCTGCACCATGAGCAGCATTTCGCAGAGCGTGCCGGAGCCCTTGCGCAAGACCTCGTCTGGAGGCATGGGGATGATGGTGGACAAGGAGAAGATGAAGGGGTGGATGTAGGTCATGTAGAGGTAGAAGGTGGCAACGGCGTCGGAGACAGAGTAGGACGCCATCGTCTGCGGCTGCTCCGCCGCGAAGCGCAGCATGTCCTCGGGATCCACCTCGATCGGGTTGTAGCCCAGCTTGGCGCGCGTCACTGCCTGCGCGCACATGCCGGCAGGTGTCAGGCGGCTCCTTCCTGTGCTGTTGCATCCATTTGGCTATGCCCAGCTTGCATGCTTGCATGCATATACCAGCAGGAGTCAAGCGCCGCCCGGCACATGCCTTGTGGGATACTAAAATTGCCTGCTCTACATGAATCTACCCGCAGCCCTGAACACACGCAACGCAAGCTTGGCACGCCGTCGTTGATGCAGGGCTTGCCAGTATGTGATGCTTGCAGGCCTCATGTTTGGCACTGGGACTAAGTGAATTGTTTCTTGTACTCAAGGTGGGGCAAGAGCAAGAGAGGGCAGAAGTTCGTGGGGCGTGCCTTGAGGCCGCGGCTGCCCTGTGGCAGGTAGGAGTCCCTGTTCACCCAGTGCATGCAGTCCATGTGCACCGCAGACCTGCACATGAGCACAACAAAAAGTTTCCCCTTCAGAGATACTCACGCAGGCCAAACAGAGCTCCCACTTCCTCTGAGGTCAGGGCAAGGGTGGACATCCGAGCAGTTTCCCTGTTGCAGGCATTTAGCGGTTGGTTGCATGGGCGCGCCTGGATAGGCACTCGTGCGTCTTGGAGTTCATCTTGAACCCGATCTCCTCGTGCATGTCCATGCCAAGCTTGGCGGCGCGCGTCTCGATGAAAGGCCAGTCGAAGAAGTCGCCGTTGTAGGTCACGTAGACTGCCGGCTTCACCTGGCGCATGTGGTCAAACCAGCGCCGCAGCGTGGCCTCCTCGTTCGCCTCGTTCCACACCACGAAGGGCCCTGCGCATAGACCCCCGGGAAAGGTTGTAAGGGCGTTTTGTCTAAGAGCCTATATGGGCAACATGCGCTGACAGTGCAGAGTGCATGCATGCAAGTTGCTGCCGTCGCCGTCAGGACTGATGAAGATCACTTGCACAGCAAGGAAGAAGCCTGAGCGGCAATGATGGCACGGAGGAAACGGCAGTGCCTTGAACGGGTCTGGCCTTCCTACCACAGTTTGAACTCTAAGGTTGTCACATCTATTCTGTGGAGAGCTATTTCCTAGTGTTTACTGCCCCTATAGAGCAGGTGCGTACCTTCGAATTCGGGCTTGGGCGTGTACTCAAAGTTCTCGATGTCTCCTCCCACCACCTCCCTGTTAATGATGAGGTAGCCCTGCTTGTCGATCATGTACGAGATCATGAACACCTGCGCATGCATGCAGCTCCATGACTCATGCTCTGGTCATGATCACTCTGCCGTTCACCAGCAGATTCCGAGTGTCAACACCTGACACAAATGTGTTTGAACCCTTGATGCACCTACACAGAAGAGATGCACGGCTTCCAAATGTCTGGAGAACAGAGAGAAGCAGCCATGGTCATGGTTGCTCACAAGGTTGAAGGGCTGACCTGGTCATACTCGGCATTGGGGAACTGCAGGGGCAGCTTGGTGGTCTCGATATCGAATGCGCAGATGCGCGGTTCTGCTCTCTGCAGCAGGTCGGGCCGCGGCTCCAGGCTCACTTTGCCGCCCTGCAGGCAGCAAGCCTGAGATTGCCTTGTGTGACTTTACTTGTCCTTCCTGCTGCATTGTCAGTCATCATGCACACATCATGCTGGAATGGTGAACTATCACTTCTTGAGCGTTCTCGGGTCTGTTCCCTCGTTGGATTTGGTTGAGGAAAGGGGTGTGCAGCAGATATCACCCTGCAGCCGAGGCTCAAGGGTCTTGCATAGAACGGCAGTGCTGCAGAGCTTTGAGGAGGGCATGTCAGCTCTGACTCTCGAGACATGACATATGTGGCATGTGCAGCAAGTCAGTGCTGACTCACCTTGGCGCGCACATCGTACCAGAGCCCGCAGCGCACATCAGTGTCGATCTGGAAGCGCATGTGGTAGGGAACATCGTACTCGCGCATGTCCACCAGCGCATCCAGAGCATCCTGTGACCCAAGGCAATTCTGGATTGCCAGCATCGACCATTGCAAGGCAGAAGGGTTGCAGGCAAGGGAGCATCCTTGTTCACAATGTATCCATCCCTTGACGATGTATCCATTACTGGACAACCTCAAAACAACAGGCGTTTCATCTTGTAGTATTAGGTGTTCCACCAAAGAGAAAGCAGCCTCCGTACAGTTGCCCTGTGGCGAGGAATGCTGAAGCAAAGGCAGCAACAAACAGGGGGCCTTCACTGAGACTCAGAACAGAGTGTGTAGATTGCTGTACAGGTCAAAGCAGAACGCTCAAATACAAGACAAGTAAAAAAAATTTATAAGACCTGCAGGCGGTTGGCGCCGGGCTTCTGGGCGTCCTGCGCGAAGGCGGAGTAGGCGTCGGTGGTGGCGGCCTTGGAGCGGTTGCGGCGCAGGGCCGGCATCAGGTCGCGCTTCACGTCCATCAGCTGCTGCACCGTCCAGAAGCTCACCTGCGCGCACATGCCGGCTGAGCACGTGCGCATGTCTGCACATGATAAGAAGTGATTAAGCTATGAAGCCGCGAAGGACATGGTGAGATCCAGAATCAGAGGTCAGCAAAATGCGTGGAATTCCTGCTTGCAACCTCCATTCTCAGGCCGTGGGAATCACATATGCATGCAGTTGCCGCGTGCGCACTTCTGCAGTGAAGCAACCAGCCTTGGTTGACCAGAGCAAGGCAGCCTCAAACAACCTTGGGTGTTGCTGTTTGGCCATTTCTAGTAAACCTCTCTCAGATTCAGGAGTAATGGGCACCGAAATCTAGATCATACCAGCAGCAGCTTGCGCTTGAGGCCCGACAGGTGGTTCTTCAGGTCTAGGTCCTCTCGGAACACGGCCTCCACATCGCGGATGGCCGTGGTGTACTTGCGGCGCAGGTAGGCATCCACCTCAGCCTCCATGTCACCCTGCGCATGGTTTTAAATTTGGAGTTGCACCTGAATGAAAGCTGTCATGCCTTGGTGAGGACTGGTTATGGCCTGGTGAGATCAGCTCCTCTCAGACACCTTTCACTGGTCCGCACATGCCTTAGTCAGCAATCTTGTTTGCTGAAGAAACTTAAGAGTCTCAAAGGTGCCATGAGAGGTGTTTGCCAGCATGACCACCATGGATGGTCTCCTCAGGTGAGGCAACACAAGTGCATGCACGAGGGCAGAGATTGCTGAAAGTCAGGCGGAGCTTCATTTGCTTGAAGTCCTCTGGGTACTGGAGCGTACCTTGATTTGGAGGTAAAAGTATGGCGAGAAGGGGACTTGAGCCTTGAACATGGACCCGTCCTGGCTCATGAAATAGCAATTAACGGCCGCCACTGTGTTCCCAGACTCCTTCTCTTCCAGGGTGGTCTGCATGCACACAGACACAACCATTATCTCCAAGTTTTCGTTGTTGCACAGGGCCTGCCTGACATTTTGGTAGCTCCCCAGGGCGTGTCACAGATTTGTGCACAATGCATGTCTTGCGGTATGAGACGCATTGGCAAGGCGAAGTGTCAGGTGCATCCATCCCCTGCCAAATGTTTTGCCTTCCCCTTCTGAAGGTCAGCAAGAGGGCAGGAAGACTGGGGAAGCACTCACAGAGTTCAGGTTCATGAGCCAGCCCAGCCGCGTGCCCTCCTTGATGAGAGGGAACCCAAGCAGCTCCTCCAGCTCATGGTTGTCCTCGTTCTGCACCACGATTACATCATCAGGTGATTATTAATGATAGTTACGGTGCACCACTGAACAAGGCTCAAAGCCGTCAGTGGAGGCCAGGGCTGTATAGCCATGAGGAACAATAATAGCGTTGTGCATTCATGTGACATAATGTGATTTGTCAACAATTGACACCACTCCATCAGCAATGCTATTCACTAGCATCAGGCCAGGTCACAAGGATGTGATTGACCTTGGGTCGGGAGTCTTCAAAGGCAGGTGTAGCACCACTGCTGCCACCCTGCATTAAGTCTCCCCTGGTCCCAAGGAAGTTTCCATTGTTGCGGCCGCGGCCACGATAGCCGCCTCCTGACCCGCCCCGGCCTCTTCCCCTACCCCTGATCAAAGCAGTCCAATGCACAGTCAAGTACCAGAAATTACTATTATAGGAGATGCAGTGCTATTTGAGTGGCGTTCAAGCCATCTGGTGTCATGCGTACAAGAAATGGAAGCAGTGACAACACGTCCTATCTTTGATGCTGCAAGTACAGAGCAAGCTTGCTCCATCTTGCAATATTGTTATGAAGGCTGGGCAAGAGGAAAGACCTGTACGATCCTTGATCCCTGGGGCCCAGTGATGTCGGCCTCCCTGATCCTCTCCCGCTGAAAGAGGGGCCTTTGCCTCCCCTCATATTCCCTCCTAACCTTTAGGCTGGTTGTCAGCTGCTGGTCTCATGCGGCGGTTGTGACACTGTGGAGCAGAAGCTCAGCCTTGGCCAAAGGCTTGATGTTTAAAACAGTATGCAAAAGTGCTGATGAGCCCGCGTTGGGAGCAAAAGATTGCCTCGTCGATAGCTATCAGCGTTCTGGCAAGGATGTGAAGTTGATGCCCAACACGGAAAGTAATATCATCAGGGCACTTGCATATTCTGGAGTAATCTATCCTTTGCTCAATTCTTAAGAGTTTTGAGCTGGCTTTCCTGCTAGCACCTGTATGCTTGCCTTATTATACTTTGTTCGGTATGGAGCCAAAAGCCACAGTAACTTGTGCATAATCCTGTCGATGCTTTCAGCAACTCCAAAGTTTCGTTGCCAAGGTTCTACTCACCTTCTTTACGTATCACTCAGTGATAATCACTGTGAAGCCATGGGTCCAGCCATGCAATGCATGATGCAAAGCACATGACAGATGGGCAGGCCACAAACTGCCAATTTGAAAGACGACAGAAAGGATTGGCCGATGCAAAGGTGGCATCAGGCAGATGACCCGAATAATATTGCAAGTATTGACATTTTGTACTAAACTTGTGATGTGATCTTGACATCTGCTAATAGCCTCTGAATCTTTCATCTTTGCGCACTTTTGCCTATCTCTCGATTGCAGTGGATCTGTGCATGAGTAAATTGAACTAGCTACAGTGTAGGTGCATATGAGGCACACACTTCAGCATGTCATCTAGTGATCTGCAGCTATACAGCCAATATGCAGAAGGAATGCGATACCTGCTGGCGCAATCTCCAGATACTAGAGATCTCGTTCCAGAGGAGAATGAAGGCAATTGGGAACCGATCAGCAAGAAGAAAGACGTCAAGGTGCCTTTCATATTGTGTTATCCCGAGAGGCTCAATTGCAAACAGCTTGACGTTTCCTTGATATGTTAGTCAAGGGACACATACTAGTTCCCAGCATATGTGGGCACCCCTTTCTGATTTGTGTATCTACCAAAGATTTATGGTGTGTCGGAAGCCTGATCAAGTCTTCAGGGGGCCGACATTGTCCAAAACTTGCACCTGCAAAGCTATGTTGCGGCACATGGGTTCAGTTGAGTCAGGCAGCAATTTGCACTTGCTGCTTCTGCAGATGTACAAGGAGATAGCAAAGGCTCCAGAGAAGCTGAATAAAACAAGGGGCATCGGCAGCATTGCCGCGCCTCCAGAGCTGGTGGCGGCAGTGGTTGCGGATGAGTATGAAGCTTGGGACGACTCCATCAAGGACCTAAAGACACTCACATCCGAGAGGGACCCTGCCACTGGTGCACTTGTGGAGATCTGCTGGACCAGATATTGCCTGCGTGAGTCTCTTGTTTCACGTTCACCTACCATCATTGCGTTTCAATTTATCATGTGATCAGGATGCATGCTGATGATGAGCATGGGGTGACATGCCGGACATGACAGCCCACCAATTCCAAACCTCAGCAAGAACGAGCAAATAATAGCTTCAGCATGGCTGATAAGCGGGATTTTCTGTGCAGAGGTGCCAATGCTGAAGGACAGGGACTTCTTGTACCGGGAGGTCACGCAGAAGCTTCCCAATGGGGTGATAATCATATACGGCCAATCCCTGAGCCAGGAGGAGGAGCAGCAGGTGGAGGGTGTGCCCTGCATAAAGGGTGTGATCCGAGGGGAGATGGGCGCCTCTGGCTGGGTAATTGCCCCCCTCGATGGCGGTGCTGCCTCCAGCGTCACTTACGTGGCCCTCACAGATCTGAAGGTGCGCCATTCAATCCATCTAGCCACTCCCTGCCAGGGCATCCTTGGGCGGCTTTTGCCTTGGTGGCTTCATGGCAATGTCATGTTGGTCCATAAAGCATGCTACACTTACAGGCCGCCTTTGCAGCGGGACGAGGTCTCAGCAACTTCTTGCATGCGGGGCCTGAGGCACTGTGAAACTGTCAGCTGTCGCATCAGAATGCCATTGAATTGCGCCTGTTTGCAATTGCACAGGGAAAGTTTCCTCCGGCGCTTGTGAATCAGTTCACTCAGGACGTTCCTCTCACAGTGCACGATGTGAGGAAAGTGGTCCTGAAGAAGTTGGCTGCTCAACATAAGTGAGACATGCACATGCAATTGTGAGCCGCTTGGGGAGGATCAAGAATCCGCTTGAAGGGTCCCGCAGATCTCTGGAGTCCGATCCAAAGTTGCCGCATTGCACGTTCACATAGAGGATTGAAGAGAGACCAATGTCAGATCAGTATTGTAGTATGTGGGTTTGAGAGTGACTGTCCAGAGTCTGAGAGCTTGTACTTTTCATTAAATGTACTGGTCAAGTATTAAAGGTTGACTTGATCTTGACGATCGATCTGTAGCCTGTTAGCATTATTGCTGGTAATTCTGAAGTATCCGATATGAGTCATTGACATCATCTTTACCAAAGTGCTGTTGCTAATCGGCTCATATGCCGCCAGGACGATGGTGCATGTGAGCTGTTAGAAAGCATATATTCCGACTGCATCGTTCTGTGCATCTGCATCGATGTTCTGGCAAGCTTTTGAGCACCTTATACTATAACAGGTAGTACCTGAGTACTGTGGGGAATACCAAAGCCAGCTCCAAGCCGGACCCAGCTCGAAAAGTATGTATGTGCAGCCAAGAGGGGAATGTGCTGCAGCTACCACAGGCCATAAAGTTCACCCTGGGCAGTTATGCTACATGATATGGAAACAGCACCTTCAAGACAATCACCGTCAGAATCTTGATCAGCATGCATGGGCCATTGGGCCAGGTCCCTGAAGCTGCAGGCTACACTACTGCCAAAATTCTGTCTTCTTCCCAGTTTTGCTGACCGTCTGGAAAATGTCATCTGCTTGCACGTTCCCCTTAACAACCACCTTCTGCTCCTTCAGATCGATGTCCACTGACTCAACACCTGCGTCCAGCATGAAGTGGAGACCTCATGATCATCCTTGCGATTTACATCACCTGATCAATCAACGTAGTAATTAAGCCCTCTCACCTGGCTTGCCTGTGAGCACTCGCCGCACAGCCCCTTCACAGCCAGAGCAGGCCATGGCCACTTTGAGAACAACCTGCAAGCAGCAGTCGACCAGTCTGGTCAGTGTCTCATACTTTCAGGTCAGGCTAAATGTCCCTGCTGATACCTAGAAGTGATGAAAAGCAAGAGCTGTGCTCTGTACCAGAAGCTATCAGGTCCTGTCAGAGCTGCAACTAGTGCCAGGTACCGACTCAAAGTCAGAACCTTGTTGGTTCTGCAAGCATCGGCAGGGACTTGTGATTTTCTCACGTCAAGGAAAACGACATAAGCAGGAAGCCAACGAAGTAAGAGACGTGCCTCTGCCATCTCCACCGGACAGGGTGACGGTTGCCGTTGCTGTGTATAGGATTGTCCAAGTCGTTCTCTTTGACGCTTTATAATTCGTATGCTCTACTAAGGATGGCAGAAGCGCAGATCTGCTGAAATATTAACACATGCAAGTCACATGTGCACATGACATGATGGCAACTTTGTAGTCCAGTCAGCTATATATATACCTTTCCATTTCCCATAATTTGCAGAGGACACAAGAAATCTTGGCAACTGTGGTGGTACATCACTCGCTGCTAATCTTAGACTCCTGACGTCAACCTCCGCGCATTGGCAATCCCAGCAAGAAGGTGGACTTGCAACGACTCATGCCCTGATTATTTTGGGGGTAAATTCTTGCGGCATCAGAGGTTTTCTGCAGTCCCCACACGATATCGCTCATTTCTTAAGTACTCTCTGAGAAGTTTCTGATGCATTAATGTCGTGCAACGCAGACTTAAGCGGAGGGCGGGGAGCTGCAAATACTAGTAACATCGAACAAATCAGAGGATCACGCAGCATATTCGCAACATGTATGCACCAGCCATCGTTGAGAAGACGCTGAAAAACCTTCAAGACAGAGTTTCGACTGTCACAAGCTGGGGAGATGCGCAAGCAGCGAAGGCGCTGTCACTGGCCTCAACACTGTTTTGGGCACCTCTGACGGTGCCATACGGTCTCTATCAGTTCAGCTTGGGCCTGTACCCCGTTCAAGAGCTCCTTCTGAAGCCTATTTTGTCCCTGCAAACTTCCAAGACGGTGGGTTTGGCCCTGGCCTCATGTAACATCATATTGCTGAGTACCAGGCAGAGACACATCTGGGGTGTAGCATTCCCCACTGTGCATGACATCGGTGGTGCTGATCCCAAACACTGTGGCAAATAAAGTAAGTTGGCTGCAATCAATCGCTCACATGACATGGACTTTGTTGTGCAGGAGGGGCGCCTTGTGACCCTGGTTCTGACAGAGGCAGATGGGACGGTTGTGGGGCGTCAGCCTCTGTGGGTTGGCTGGAAGTATGACGTGGCCGGCATCATTGGTGCGCCCTGGACCTCTGACATCTCCCGACCTTTGCCTTCCATTTGTCGCAGGCGACGAGCTGATCAGACTCTCCTAGTTGTTTGACGTCAAGATCAGCATAGATTGCAGGAGTGCACCTTGAAAGGGTGGGCATATGCTGCACTGCAGAGCTTGTGGAGAAGCACCTGCAACTGCAGGACAGGAAGGTCTGGGTGGACGGCGTGGGCATCTGCTACCAGCGCCTCTTCAGCACTGCCTATGTGGCCCTGCCAGAGACAGCTCAAGCCAAAGGTGAATAAAGAAGCTGTAGTACCATGGACGAGCCAATCTCCAAGCAAAGCATGCCTTCCATTCTACCGTTGCTGTGGAAAGTAAGTTGCTCTTGGGACATCACTCTGGTGCAGATGGCACAGCTGCTCAGGGGCATATTCTATTGCCACACCCAGAACAAGACAAATTAGGAAGATGTCAGGCTCCTCTGGCAGGTGCAAATTACTTCAGCGGTGCGCCAGCATAAGAGATGAGCATCTGCTCATTGCAAGCCTGCTCCTGGGGACAACAGCAAGAGCTGAGCGCTATTTTGCATGGGGGCAGACTTCGCGCTGCCGCTGGTGACGATAGCGGCGCTTGTGCAGCCGCGCGACCCGCCGGGGCTGGACGCCACGGAAGCAACCACGCCTGCGTCGTCACCGGGCGCGGCGCCGCGCAAGCGGATGTCCCCGGGCAAGTTCTTCGTGCTGCCCGCTGCGGGCAGCGCGGCGCCTGCCCGGCCGGGCACGGGCGCGCTTGCCAGCCACCCCCTGAATATCACCCTCAGCCCCGGCTCCACCGATGTCGACTCCCCTACCTCCAGCCCGCTCTCCTGCAGCCCCTCGCGTTTTTCCCCTTTCAAACCCTAAGCCAGCCGGCCAAGCCTGCAAGGGGCGCAAAGAGCTCCAACCGCTCGCCACTTTGCCGGACCCGCCTCTGGCCCCTTCCCCATGCAGGCACTGCCTTGAGCGGTGTTTCTTCGCCACACTGTGATTCCAGAGGTTGGAGGCGGCAACGATGCTCTCTGTGCTGCAGCGCACTTGACTCTTCAAGATGAGGCCAGGGAAGTGCCTAGCGGGGCCATGAACAAGCAGGCTGCAATCTGCCAGCTTTAGCAATGGCCATGCAGTACCTGAAATGCTGACAGTGTCTGCTGTGTCACAGCTGACCAAGTGTACATATACCCAATCCCTGTGAAGGGCCAGTGTGTTGTTGTGTGTCTCACTGACTCTGAATGTCGCCTTGCTGGCCAATCCCCTTGCCAACAGCTGGTCGGGTGTGACTTTGTGTCACATGCTTCTGTGGGGCCCGGTACTGCCCTTGCAGGGCCTTCAAGCACCCTCGTGGGTTCAGCTTAACACCAGCTCTCCTAGCACTTGTTGGGAAATGGTTTATGAATGTGTTTTGAGACTAGCTCGAGTTTTGGATAGTGCCCCCAGGAGGCCGATGCCTCCCTGAGCTTCACAAGATACTGCAACCCTCAGTCTTTGCGTTGATTTGGCCACTTTTGCTGGTATTTGATTTTTCAGTCGGGTGTGTTAAGCAGACTCAAGGCCTCCAGGAGGCGTAGAGTGTCAACAACAGTAATGGCATTACTTCAGGAAGGGTATTGTACATGTAGGGTTGACCTGCACAACCTTTGTGTCCGCTTTGTGCCGTGTCTGACTGTGGTATTGAGGTATGCTGTGTATAGATTTTCTGCACAGATAAATAAATTTGTTCGTATGCAAGGAAAGGGAACAACAGACATTGCCTTTTTTGAAAATGATCATTTTCAAAGGAGTCTTCATGAAGACTCCTTATTTGGCCGCACTTTTGAGGCTTGCACTTGCTTGTGATGCTGGGCGTGGATTTTTTGCGAATGTGGACCGGGTCAAACAACAGAATGACAACAAATTGTTCCAGGTGTTACAAAACCCGGTGGGCCATTGGGCCATTGCATCTGCAGTTCACATCAGGCAGGCGTTGTACATGTACTTGTAATTACAGTTATAAACAGTAATTTGGTGGACAAATCAGGCCCTGTGCACATGTGGCCCACCTCCCTCCCTTCCGGGAAGCCGCACTGCTAATGCATGCATTTCCTGCGTAAGGAAGAGTGTCTTCAAGGGAGTCTTCAAGAGACAGACACTCAATGTCCCTGACATCCCATGCGCATTCACGCAAAAAAGCACGAGCAATTGACACTCTGATCGGACATGCACACAGGAACGCCGACCTTTTCTCGGACAACGCCTAATTTGGCACAGGCATGGATTGTGCGATTCTTGCGACCGCCAGCCGCCCACCAGGAGCAGACTGCCACTCAGCTTGTGTGATCAAAGGACGGGCACCCTTCAGGTACATCAAGATGGGTGAGTTCATGAAGCTTTCGATGGTGCTGTCAGACATCTGTGTGCTTGGAAAGTCCCAAGCAATCTGGCTTCTTCTTGATGGTGTTGGAGCTTAGAACAAATCTCTGTATTATTTGATAGAGTCTCGAAATAGGTGTACTGTGAACTATAATATATCCTTTACTGCACCAACTCTGGAACAGAAATGTAGGAGCAGAGTCGTGCGTGCTGACCATGCTGATGTTTGTGCAGCCAAGCTCAAGGCGCACGAGCTGCGCGACAAGAGCAAGAGCGAGCTCCAAGCACAGCTGAAGGAGTTCAAGCAGGAGCTCGGAGCCCTGCGTGTTGCCAAGGTCACTGGAGGCGCCCCAAACAAGCTTTCCAAGATGTGAGTTCCCAGAGGCAGATTTCCTAGTGGAAGCAGTTGGATTCAGCGTCGAGTGGCACTCGATCCTTCCAGCTCCGCATATTCTGCATCACCAAATCATGGAAGAGACGTTTCTGGGAGATTTGCAAGCTCCTTGACAGACAATCTTCTGATCTTCTGTGTTTTTGGTGCTGCAGCAAGGTTGTGCGGAAGTCGATTGCGCGCGTGCTCACAGTCATCTCACAGAACCAGCGTGAGGCTCTCCGGAATGCCTACGCAAAGAAGGTGCGTTTCGGTTCTACCCAGGATTGCTTTTTGACCTTTTAAGCTAGACAGCACAGCGCTGCTTGTCAGACCTTCAATCCTGTGCAAGCTAAGCATGAGCTTGAAGCCTAGCGGGACTTCTGGTGTCACCTGCCAACCAGTAATGTGTGCTGTTGTTTGCTGCTGTGAAGATTCGTGTGGTAATTGGGTGTGTGATGTGTGTGCTGCAGAAGTACCTGCCCCTGGACTTGAGGCCGAAGAAGACCCGGGCTATCAGGAGGAGGTTGACAAAGTACCAGGTGATGCGAAGCCCTTACTGTCTGTCCTGACCTCTCTCACATATCTGGCAGGGGGTGCAGATGTTGGGCGAAAGGGGCTGTCTGTCATATTTAGGACCTTCGCGATTTCATGCCCTGGTCTTGGGGTGGAAGCTGTAATCCCTGTACTCCTCTGTTCATTAGAGCCCAGATGTCCTCTAGATGGAATACCCTCCCAAAGCATGCATAGCAGGGATGTGTCAAAGCTGCAATCGGAGTGTGGGAGAGTTGCTGGAACATGTGCACTGAGCTTGCTTCTGTGGTGCTGCTGCAGGCATCTCTGAAGACCGAGAAGCAGACAAAGAAGGACAGGGCGTTCCCGCAGCGCAAGTTTGCCATCAAGGCCTGATCTGTGTACAGCATACACTAGGGATGCAATACCACTTGGGCACAGCTACAGACGTCTCTGTGCTTGGGGTTGCCGTTCAGCAATGGGGGAAAGCTAGTTTAGTATTGCGGTGCAGGCAGCACAATGCAAATACCCCTGCCAGACAGCCGGCGCTCTAGCACAGTTACATGCAGCGTGTTTGCAGTGACCTTGCAGGCCACGGCGCAAAGTTCTCAAGGACTGTAACGCATCTACAATACCCCATCTTTGGTTCTGATCAGAATCTGTGCTCCTGGTTCCGGCTCACTTTGGTGCCACATGTGTGAAATTTACTTCAAATCCCTTTGAGTACTTCTGCACACTGGCTTCTGATGTTGGGAATTTCAAGGGGTAGGCAAGACTACCCACGAGATCTCCCCCATTGGTGGACAAGAATGCCATCGCTCCTATTCATAGATCATTGACTGCCTGAAAACAGGAATTTGCATGATCACAATGATTCCATATCTTGAGCCCGTGCTCGCTAAAGGGGTTAGCTGACCATGGTTTCATATGTTCATAGTCTTCTCCTGAGGTCTAAATCCACACAGTAGCTGGTTCAGGTGTGAAGATCTTCTAGAATCAGTGCAGCGGAAACTTGTGATGACATGCATCACGTACTCTGAGAATTCCACCTGGCCTACCTCTCTATTCCCTATGTATCAAACATCTCGTCTAATGCAGGTCTGCATGCTTGCATCGCCTGATTAGCCATGCACATTAGCAAAAAGAGATTTCAGATCTGCTCTGGCGAGTGGCGTGCGCAAAGGGTGTGCGCATACAACTACAGCCAAGGCCTCCTAGGGACACTGAATCAGACGCGCATTGAGTGAAGCAGCACATGCATGTGCACAGGCCATGCACAGGGCTTGCTCAGCAATGCTGAGCAGCCATCATCTAAATATGCCTAGCGCTGCACACAGCCTTCTGAAGACTCCGCTCTGCGTGCCTCACAATGGAGGCATCAAGAGACTGGCCTGACCTCTGATCTGTCCTTTACTGAGCCTCTCTTGAGCCCAGCTCTTGGCTGGTGTGCACATGCAAGCTGATGAAGATGCAGTCTTTCATCTTCTGAGGTAACTTTATCTGAGGTTTCTGGTCTGCAGCATGACATCGTCAGCGCCGCAGGTGTAGAACTGGTCTGGCTGGGGAGTGAAAGCCCCTGCAGCCGCGGTAAAATTATTGACCAGGCCCACAAATGTGTCCACCTCCTGAAAGAGCGCCAGGTGGCCGCAGCCAGGGAACGTCACCAGAATCGACCCTGGAATTCCCGCCACAATCGGCCCCTGCAGCCACAGCAGAAATCCCTCTTCAAAATTGCAATGCTATTATGTATCACCATGGAATGCCTGCCACGCATACACCTTTGATCGGCACCTGCAGTCACAGCAGATGTCTTTGTCTTCACAGTGCAAAGCGTGCAGCATCCTGGCAGCGGCTCTGTCCATCAGCCAGAAAGTCTGCCTCAAGATTCAAGCTTCAGACAGGCAGTGCTTCCATTGCAGGTCAAGCAGGATATTTCACCTCTGCTCCCAAAAGAGCTGGGTCCGTAAGAGCATGAAGAAGAACGTGCTTCTAAGGGTGCTGGGGTTGAGCGCCCAATAAGTATGCTGTGGAGAGCGGCCATTCCTGTCTCTGAATTTTGGGCCAATTTCGTTTTTAAAGTAATGCTGACCTGGTTGGAGGGCGGGTTGGTGATGTCCTCAGAGGCGGTGACGACCAGGGTAGGGTTCGTGACCCTTGGCAGAAGGGGAACGATGCCGTCACCCTTGTGGTACTCCACCTCAGCAGCCACCTGTGCCCTGATCTCACTCACCTCTGGTACATCCACTGGCATGACAGCCTTCTCCTGCAAACACAGCAAGAAGAGCTTTAAAGATCACAGGTGGGACGCTCAATGCAACAAGCAAGACATTGTGAAGCACAGGATCATGTCAGTGGGGGCGATGCAGGTCAGGTCTAGGCATAGACCATGCAGAGCAAAGGAGGAAGAGATTGATCCATGCGAGACAAAAAAACTTGGTCTCAGGGAAAATGTTTGCTTCTGGTCAGCTTGCTACAGTAACACAAGGTCAACAAAGCTAAGAGGGTGGCAGCAGATCCATATTCATGCTGAGTAGTCAATGCCGCTGCATCCTGCCTGGAATGCTGACACTCAGGAGAAATGTATTCTGCGCACTCCCTTTCCCACTGACCCCGAAAGTGTGCAGCCACTGACAGACAGCGCTTGAAGTGTCATAAATGTCATAAACGGATGATACTCACATTGCTGCAACCTTTTCACGGCTGCTGGAGAAGGGAAGCAGGGCGCACGATGAGCTACTGGCAGCCCGGCGCTTCCAGACTACCAAAATTCAGATCATGGTGACCTTTTCAGGAATGCTTCATAAGGAGTGCAGCTTACTAAGAGCCACTGGCACACGGCGCGGATGTTGTTGGGTCGCTCCAGCAGCGCGCCCGCCCTGCCCAGCCGGGCAGCCACGCTCATGTGGCTCACCGCGTCGATCACCGCCGTCGAGGAGCCGGTGCCGCCCGCCGAGCCGGCCGCCGAGACCACTTTGCGCACGGCATCTCCGTGGTAGACCGCCACGTGCAGCGCCACCTTGGCGCCCAGGGACCTGCGCAGTTGCAGGGGGTTTTGTAAGAAGTGTTGGAGGTGTTAGTAAGGGATCGGTTCCACAACCCACGGGGCCAGCGCTGAAAGAAGTGTTTCAGCTACCTCCTTGTAAGGTCAGATCATGCGGCATGATACCCTGCAGTCCAGGCCCCTCCTAGCTCGGCAGATTGCCTTCCAAAGAATCCTCGAGAAGTCTTGATCTTGCATTGCAATATTTGAGCAGACGGTCTTGACTCCAAGCATGACAATTTGGGCAGGAGATGTCACCAGCCCAGGATGTCCGGCTGGCTCAGATCAATTGCGGCTATGAGGCCGGCCACGGTCTGCGCCTGGAAGCGGAAGTAGTCGGCCGCAGCGGGAACGCCGTCTGACGCGATGGCGGAGGCGCCTATTCCGGCGTTGTCAAAGATTATGACTTCCCGGTCGGCCGCCAGAGCGCGCAGCAGCCGCGGCGTCCAGTCGCTCATCGTGCAGCCGATGCCGATCACTAGCACCTGTGCAGGACAGGCGCTATACATCTCACGCTTCCATTCTTTTTGGCTTGTTGTCCTCAGAAGAAATTGGCTGGCTACTATGTGATTACACCGGTGTCCTTGGGACGGCAAGTGCCATCAGTACTGTGACGATGGCTGCTTGATAGAGCTGTTGCTGGGAGCAGGGGAGGTGATCCACTATTTCTTACATATCTGACCAGGTTGTCAGGCATCGGATTTCAGCTGTCTGATCAGATGCAACATCACAGCACCATTCATCTTCCAAGCTGATGCATTCCCGTCACGATAAATAGATCCATAAAGTGCGCACCAGCGGCCGCTGCAGGCCTGTCAGCGGCGCGAGCAGATCAAGAGGACCGAAGCGGCGGTACGCGACATAGACAGGTCCCACCGCTGCCGAGCGCTCCGGCCCAAGAAATCTGACATTCAGGTTCTGCGCCACCGCGCGGTAGTTTTTGCAGTCCCTTGCCGCTGGGTCGTCAGTGGACGTGACCAGGGATGCCAAGCTGCTGGCTTCATCCACTGCAGAACATGGCACCGCCAAATTTGAGCACCCTCACAATTGGCACTGCCCCTTTCGCAATTGAAGCATGCAAGAATGATCATTTGTGAGAGCTATCTCTTTTACACGCTCGGATGGTTCTGCAAGACAGTGAAAAGCTCGTCGATGAAGGGTGCCTGCTCACCCGAAGTGAAGGCCGGAGCCGGCGCGGGAGCGTTTGGAAAGCTGTATCTCTGACCAGATACAACAACGAGCGAACTAAGAAGGGCAATCCAAGCGGATGCTTTCATATCGGCAAGTGTCCCGTCCCGCTCGGACACTTATTGTTTGGTCTAAAGAGCACAACCGATGATCATCCCAGCATACCAGCGATCATAGGCACATAAATTCTGGGATAATCAAACGACACATGCGCGTCGCATGCGGCTGGTCAGGTTTACTGCTTGTACACGCGACCTGAAGCACAATTCCGGTGAACACTCGTCAATGGTAACGTAGATTAATACTTCTAGCCCGCTATCCAATACTACTGCATCTGGCACATCTAAGGTGACGATTCCGCGCAGATTGTTCCGCGCAGATCGTTCCGAGACTCAAGACAGCTCCGAAACACCGCAGGTGCTGTCACGTGCAGATCCTTCTCGTAAGACGGAACACCGTCGAACGGATCAAACGAAACCGGAATGCCATTGCCACGGCTCTCTTGTAATTGTCGCACATCCAGCGTGCTGGTAAGGCCTTTGGTCGTCAGGAGCGACAGGAAAGCACAAAGCGTGCAAATATGGAAAGGACTACGATGTTTGGGCGTTCCGCACCTCTGTGCCAACCGTCTTGCAGCCGCCCGCAAAGTAGGTCGCCTGCAGATAGGCTTGTTACCTGCGTCGCGACTCCCACAAAGCCACCCACAGCTAAAAAAGCAAAGAGGTGAGGAGCTGTACTTGATTTCTTGCGGTGAAAGCGAAAGACGTTGAAAGCACGTGAGTCTATGATATCTCTCAGTGAGTTGGAAGGGGGTACATTTGCAAAGGCCAACGCAACGCATGCAATTCGTATGTACGTTACTTTTAAATATTGTGTTTGTCGTTTGCATTGTTTGGTTCGGACCTGGTGGTGGTTCTCACTCGGCTTTGTACTTATTCAGCTGAATGGTTGAGCAGCGAGTGCAACTCTTTGGGCTGAAGTCCTTTGATATACTGTCAAAAAAAGTCATGTTGTTGCCTGCGCGATCGTGTAATGCGCCGCAGTCGATCTCAATATACAGTGCTCCTGCGCTGGGCAATGAGGCAGTTCCAGGAGCAACACGTAATATAAAGGCACCCATTGATCGAGACTCTCGAACGCGAATTTTAAGGAGCAGTACGCGGATACAATCAGCCAGCCCTCTTCCCAACGACAATATTCGCACAGAGCAGGAGCTGGGAACACCGCGCCTGAGCCCTGCATCCTGTGGTGTCTCCAGGTCAAAGGTGGAGGTGCTGAAGGAAAAGAGCGATTACCTGCGGCATCCGTTGATGGAGCAGCTAGTGACGGAGGATCCAAACATCAATGAGGAGGCAGGGCAGCTGATGAAGTTCCATGGCAGCTACCAGCAGGATGACAGGGACAAGCGCGGCTTTGGCCAGGGCAAGCACTACCAATTCATGATGCGCACGCGGCAGCCTGCTGGCTGTGTCACCAACCAGCTGTACCTCACCATGGATGACTTGGCGGACCAGGTGATGACACGTGGCCATTGAAAGGGGCAGTTGTGTATGTGATTGCACTGCATATTGCGCCTGGTGTGTTGGGTCGTGTGCTGTCTGCCTGAACGGAGGACCGCTTTCCACCAGATACCTCTCGCATGTAGCCCAGAGCATTTGCTTGCCTCTCAAGCATGGAAAAAAGTGGCATCAGTCTCCTCTGGCAAAATCTGTGACCATGCATGCTGCCATGCATGCGCATATCATCTCATCTTATTGCCTCTGGTTGGAATGGCCATGAAAAACGCTCTTACAGAATTGTCATTCTCATGCTCATGCTTGGTTGTGTGCACACGTGCAGTTCGGCAACGGGACACTGCGGCTGACAACGCGGCAGACGTACCAGCTGCACGCGGTGCTGAAGCAGGACTTGAAGACGGTCTTCTCCACAGTCATCAAAAACATGGGCACCACTCTGGGGGCGTGCGGCGACGTCAACCGCAACGTGTTGGCGCCCCCGGCCCCCTTCAAGGACCGGCCCGAGTATGTGCACGCTGCCAAGCTGGCCGAGGACATTGCGGACCTCTTTGCACCGCAGTCTGGTGCCTACTACGATGTCTGGCTCGACGGCGAGAAGTTTGTCAGCGCCCAGATGGAGGTATGGCACCTGACTGCTGCCAGTTGCTGACTCATATGTTTTTTGTCGTTGGTGCAGCAGGGGATCACTCCTGACGTGAAGCCCATTACATTATATCAGATGTGTGCCTGTTTGGGTAAGGGAGTGGTGCAGTGGTCAGGGGACAAGGGCAAGTAGCTTGCCTTGGGCTGGTTTCCTCAGCTAGATGTCTGCAATGAGAAGACTCGAAGATGCATTTACTGGGCTCTCACTCCAAACCTGCGGGCAGCGGTGCTGTAAAACTTGCACCGTCATCACAGCAATTTGTGCTTGGCTGCGCAGGACCCGAAAGTGACAGCGGACCGCGCGTTCAACGAGTTTGGGACTAATTTCGAGGGCAGCCCGGAGCCGCTGTACGGCAGCTTGTTCCTGCCGCGCAAGTTCAAGGTAGCAGTCACGGTGCCGGGGGACAACAGCGTGGACATCTTTACTAACGATGTGGGCGTCGTGGTCATGACGGACGATGTCGGGGAGGTGCTCGGCTACAACCTGCTCGTTGGAGGGGGCATGGGCCGCACTGCCAGGTGTGCCCTACCTCCTGCGCCCGATCTTGCTGAGCTATTCTGCATGGAGACATGATCTGGCAGTGCCTCCTGCACCAATTGGCTGATCTTGATTTTGAGCGCCTTGGCAAAGGGCAGCTGATTGTGCACACCTTTTGCATTCAGCGCAACAAGTGGCACTTCGCCTTTCGCCACTTTCGCCACTTTCGAGGCAATTTCAGATCTTGCTGTCATCTCTTTGCTGTCTGCCTGTGGCACCCACAGAAAATAGCACTGTCCTCCAAGGCTCTGCCGCCATTGCGGCCGCGTTTCGCGAGGCTCTCTTGCATGCATGACTAAAGGGTGCCATTTTAGAGGATCATCAGTCTGGCTCTTTTGCTGCATCTGACTGATCGCGCATGACCTTTCAACAGGAACAACCAGACGTTTGCGCGGCTGGCGGACCCGCTAGGCTTTGTGGCCAAGGACGACATATTCCACGCGCTCAAGGCGATTCTGGCGACTCAGCGCGACTACGGCCGCCGGGATGACCGCAAGTTTAGTCGCCTGAAATACCTGGTGGCCGACTGGGGCGTCGACAAGTTCCGCTCCGTCGTTGAGCAGTACTTTGGCAAGCGCCTGGAGCCCCTCAGGTGCGCTGCTTGCTTTTGTGTCTGCTTCTCAATGTGTCCCTTTCAAGCTTTACCCGCATGCTTGTCAAAGAACTACTCTACTGCTCTAATAGCTGGTTTAGGGCCCGAAGATGAGGAGCCCACCAAGTGCATTGCCCGCTGCGGCGTCTGCCTTTTCTGAAGTCTGGGGGTTGCCACAACTTGTGCTGTGTGTTGTATTTGCGTTTATAGATATTTCTGATTGAAAAAGGTAGAAAGGTGGCGCTGGGTGTCCCTGGGGCTGCTTGTGTGAATTGTACGCCTTGCAAGGAATGCTGGTCCAGCTTTTGGTGCTGACTTCCTGCGAAGTGCTGATGATGTGCTCTCATTGGGCAATACGAGTATTGGGCCTGACCGGTGCTAATGCCACATCTGTCATATTGCTTTCCTCCTGCATCAGTGACAGCGAGCCGATGTGTCAGCTCTTGTGGGACCTTCCTTCTGTAGTAAAGGGCTGGCATATATTGACTGCATGTCCCCTCTGCAGGAGACGAGCAAGGCAGGTTCTGGGTTTGCCTTGTTTCAGCTAGCAGGGATTTACACATAGGCCCTCTGTTTGCCACTGGGAGTTTGGCTCTAGGATAAAAGATCTTTAGGACCGTCCATGTGTTTGTGTGCTGACGGGGTTGGTGGGTGCATGCGCGTGCTGCAGGCCGCTGCCGGAGTGGGAGTTCAAGGACTACCTGGGCTGGATGGAGCAGGGAGACGGGCGGCTGGCCTACGGGGTGTTTGTGCAGAACGGGCGACTGAAGGGGGAGCTGAAGGCGGCGCTGCGGCGGGTGATAGAGCGGTACGAGCTGCCGGTGATCATCACGGCCAACCAGAACATCATCCTGACCGAGATCCACCCCTCCTGGAAGGCGGACATCCTGGACACCCTCTCCGGCGCCGGCGTCAGGTGCCGCTCCCTCCCTTGCTTGCCTGCTGGCAGTATGCTCCTCTGCACTTCAATGGGCTTCCTTGGGCTTCACTCCCTTTCGGAAGACTTTGGGACTAAGGGAAGCCTGGAGGGCGGGAGTGTTCGGTGAGGTAGTGAGGCACACGATGCAATCCTGAAATGGCTCGTGGAGGCCTGTAATTTTGCTGTGCATGAATTTGTTCACGCCTGTTGAGTCATCAGTGAGGTTTTGCCGGCATGCGTCAGTCAATATGAGCTGATATGTGTCAGCATTTGCTTCCGTGCCCCAACAGGCTCGCACAGATCAATGTGTACATCAGGCCCAGAAATGGCTCGACCCAGGATTGCGTTGTGATTGCCCTTGAGACCATATGTCTGGCAAAGAAGAAGCGCATGTCAGGATCGGGGTTACTTTCTGGGCGGGTCATGGACAAAGCTTTCCTGGGCGCCTTGCTCCCCTGGCAAGCCATTCTATGCATGACTCATCCCTAACGTGGCCATTTGTCATGCGTGCGCAGGGATGTTGTTGACCTGGACAGCATAGACCGCACGAGCATGGCCTGCCCGGCCATGCCCACCTGCGGCCTGGCCGTGACCGAGTCGGAGCGCTCGCTGCCGGACATCAACACACGCATTCGCACCCTCATGTCCGCCCTCGGCTTCGACGAGGCCGAGTCATTCGTCGTGCGCATGACCGGTGCGCGCCCCCTTGCCTTGATAGATGCCTTCTGTTCCTCCATGCTTGATGCATGCAAGTCCTCTAATTGCTGGAGCGTTCATACATCAAATGGGGTGCGCGAGGTAGTTTTTTCTGTGCCTGTCCCCGTCTGAGCATTGATTGTAACGGCTGGAGCGCTAATTGGATAGTCTATCACCAGAGGAAGCAGGCCTTTTGATTCGAATAAGATGTACAGAGCGACGTGAAGTCGAAGCTGAGTTTCTTTGGCTGCAACGTGCCACATCATCCCAGCTCTGCGGCCTGACATCATGCTGTACATCTTGAGCATTCTGGCTGCTATTGTGGCCTATGGTTTTTGGCTGTGTGCAGATTTGCATGTGTCATGTAAGTTGCAGTAAGTTTGACCTGACAAAGTGGCTGCGGTTGTGGGTGCAGGGTGCCCGAACGGGTGCGCGCGGCCGTACATGGCAGAGCTGGGTTTCGTGGGCGACGGCCCCAACAGCTACCAATTCTGGTTCGGCGGATCCCCCAACCAGACCCGCCTTGCAGAGCCCTTCCAGGACCGCGTCAAAATCCAGGTGCGCATGTTTTCCTCAAGCAGGGAGGAAGCAGGGAATGACCGCCTTCTGCTGCAAGCGCTTATGTGGGGGTGGAAGGGCTCGAAATACTGAGCATACACCTATCTGTGGACTTGTTACTGGTGTGAATGAGCGGAGCTGAAGCTGCCGGAGCTGCGTGCTGCTGGAGCGGACAGCTTGCAAGGCTGTCTACCCAGAAGTGGAGCTCTCGTGCACACTCATCCACTGCAGAGTGAGGGTTTCAAGGACAAATAGGTGTGGTGCTGCTGTGGCGAGCTGTGGCTCAAAGTTCCTGGTGCGGTTGCAGGACATTGAGAAGGTGCTGGAGCCCATCCTGTTCTTCTTCAAGAACAGGCGGCGGCCGGGCGAGGCGCTCGGCGACTTCACAGCGCGCGTCGGCTTTGACGCCCTCAGGCAGTACAGCAAGGTGCGCATATCATCTTAGTGTCACCCATTTTTTTGAATGCAGATGATCGCTGCCTGTTATGGTTTAGGCATTTCAAAAGGTACATTACCTTATGAATGCTGAGTGATCGCTGCGTGCTCTCTGTAGCGGCTAAATATAAGAAGTGCTCTGGCAATTGTGCGATGCATACAAGCCGTCTTGTGCATGTGAGGGTCTCATTCGGTGCAGCTTATCAAGGATGTTGTGGGCTGTGCAGGACTATGTATCGAAGGATGCAGAGGCCAAGCTGCCGGTGCTGGCGGTGTCAGAGGAGGTGTACACAGCCCTGGAGGCCTCAGCGGCAAAGCAGGGGAAGACAGTGGCGCACATGGCCACCGAAGCCCTGCGTGGGGTCCTGTTATGAGCGGCGGTGGTGTCTCTGATTTTGTTCCTGGCGTTGATTGGCGCTCGTCATGATTTTTGGGCTCACATTTTAGAGTCTCCATGATGCTGGGGTTGTGGCGGAAAAGTGGGCTAGTGACGGCGGTAGCTGTTTGGGAGGGAATTGGCCATATAATTTTGGACTCGCACAGAACGTTGCTCATGCGCTGCTGGATTTGTGGTGGAACTTGGCATGCCAGTACTAGTAAAATTTGATATCCGGAGATATTTGCAGACCATCTGTAGTGCCCGTGCTTGATTTGGTTGCCATTATCAACATCTCTCCAAAGTCAATGCTGCTTACACAAGCAATGCGAGAAATGGACACTAGGCTTGTGCACAACGTAAAACGATCCCCATCGATGGCGCTGGATTGAAGTATTGCCCTGAACATGGATTTGTCAGTCCAAATCTGAACATTCCCGGTGGGTCAAATGTGTGATCCATCCATATCTCTGCGGCATAGGTCCTTCACATGTTCCATGTGCTTGATTACAGCCGTAAAGAGTTGTAATATCAACAGCAGTCGATTCTTCATGTGATCCAGCAGAAGATGACCCTTGCTTTATCCCACAGCCACATACAACTTGGGAGCAAACCCGCATTTACTCTATTCACAACTTGCAACTCAAGTTCAACAGCAGTTTCCATCTCCGGCGTGCAATAAACAGCTCATTCAACAAGTGGGCACACGCACATGTTCCCATTCCCTTTCATTCTCAATCTACCTCGTGGCACTCAGACCCATACGGTACTCTATCTAAGTAGTCAGATAGAGCAAATACCCCTGTAAAAACCCCTGTCAGACCTTGCGGGCGCGAGTGCGCTGCTTGGTGGCGCTCTCAACGACCTTCTTGTCGACGGCGAGGCCCTTGCGGCGGCGCACGGTGTCGATGAGCGCGTGCGCCAGGTTGGCGGTCCCCACGCCCTGCCCCTCCTCGCCAAACTCCTCCCTCTCCACCTCCGTCTTCGGCACAAAGAACGGGTCCACCTGCATTTGCCAGAGGACCACAATCTAAGGATGCATGCCTCACCCATGTTGGAATACGCATGCAGCCGGCAAGGCCAGGGCATGATTGTGCCTCTGGCGCAGTAGAGCACCGCGGCAACTCGTAGCACGAAATATGTGTCAGACAAACAAGGATGCGCAAAGCCACGCCTTGCTGGACCTGCAGCTTCTTGCAATCAACAGCCCTGCCCTGTTCGACCCTGACATTCCCTGCCCACAAATTCTACGGCAAACGCTTTGCAAAAGCAAGGAACTCTGCCCATAGAAGCTGCATAGCAGGCTGGATGACGGCATGCCATGAAACCAAACCCTGGCACAATAAGTGTGCACAAGCCTCCTCACTGCATGCCGCCCCTCAGGCTCATGTGTGCAATCAATCACGGCGTTGTTTCATTTGATAGACTCCTCTGACTCAACGTATTCAGTTCCACCCGCAGCCGATTACATTGTCTGCAGAAGCCATATTCTCCTGCACGAATGTAAAGAGGCTTCACAACACCCACATCTTGGATATTTGTTGGTGGATGCAATAGAAAGAAAATCAAGGCACCTGCAGGCGCTCCCAGTGGGAGAGCATGAGCGCTGCGGAGGCGCCCCCCGAGGTGCGGCGGCGCAGATCATCGGCCAGGCCGAAGGAGGCCTGCGCGGGGAGGAAGGCCAGAATCGAAAACAGGTTGCTGCCCTCGCGCAACTCCTCCCGCACCACCCGCGCCCGCCGCTTGCCCAGCACCGCGTACGTGCCTGCGCATGGCGAACCCATTCTCAGTTACAAGGAGTATCACGGACCTTTTCAAAAAATATCATCACAACCTACTGATCATCCCCATGTCTGACATACCCAACACCAGTCCAATATGCTGGAAGAATGTAAGAAGCATTCTTTGTAGCCTGCATGTTCTTGGGAGGACCTGTCTTGCTACTGACAGTGGGCCCGCGAGCTCAAGCTATCTAAATGTCGACGAAACACCGCGGAGCCAGTGAGACGGGCGCACCTGAGAGGACGTCGGACGTGGAGGACAGCTCGCAGAGGAGCATGGCCTCCACGAGCAGCGGGTGCGCCTCTGCCACCGCGCGCCGCAGCGCCTGCCGCGCCGCACTCGACACCTGCGCGCAAAATACCCTTGTAATGACTAGCACACATGAAAGTGAGTCAAATTCTTTGCAGGGCGCAAAGAAGCCTGGAATTAGGTGTGTCATGTGGGCCGGGCGTATAGCACACCTGCCCGCTGAATGGCCCGTACACATCCTCTGCCAGTGCCAGCTCGCCTGCTTCTGGCAGGTTCAACCGCGCCGCCACCTGCCGGCACATGCCACTGTCAACCTTGGCTGATTTGATGGGCTTTTTGGCATTGCAGTGATCACTTTTTCGACTATGAACAAAGATTTGTGTGCGGAGTCTGGGAATGTAGGAGTGCGCCGCAGATCCCACTGGCTAAGCAGGCCAGGCAGGCAACCAGCTACAATATTCCACAGCAAGGACCAAACGGCATCATAAAATCTATAGCCATTTGGGCTTACTTTTAAGAGGCGCAGCTTGTGGCCGACACAGTCTCGCAGAGTCAACATGGCTTTGTCAAATGCACCACATCACAAGACATTCTTGCCAGGAAATTCGCTCACTTGGGGCCTGAAGGAAGAGCGACTAGCAATATTGTTGGACAGAGAACTTTAGGGGGAACACACCTCAAAGGCGATGCCCCAGAGCGGCTCGTCGCAGAGCGGCCCGGCAGCGCCCGCCATCTGGAAACCAGCCGCCACGCCCGACGAAACGGCGTGGCGCACGTTGCCGGGAATGCCCTCCCACCGCATATCCTGCCACGCCTCGCGCTCGGCCGCCACGGCCGCCGCCGCGTCGCCGGCAAAGCCGAGCGCCGCCGCCGCGCGGCCGTCCCCCAACGGAACTTCCAGCGCTCGCGTCTCTGCCTGCAACATTTTGACCGCTGTCACGATCGCCGTCCTAGTCTTTGTATCGATAAGTGAGGAGCACATTATCAAGAAATTTAGCGCGAAACCTCCCAGAGGCACGATAGAGTTGTGAGAGGGGTGAGCAGAGCCCATGTCAATCCATCTCCCAGCTATTGCAAGACAGAGCTGATGAAAAAGCGTCGCCTTGCAAAGTCTGCGCCACAAAATTGACAGAGTGCTATCTTACACAAATTCGAGGTTATACGCTGTTTACTGTGGCTGCAAATGTGGCGACAGTCCAAATAATGGATTGCCTGGGCTGAGGGTGCTTCGCCGTCCAGCTCCTCAACTTCTGCAGCGCTGTGCGCCGCATGTGACCGCCTGCCGAGTGGCACAACGCTCTGTGTCGGCACAATCCAGAGCCCCTCGCCTCCCTCCGTGACGCTGGACATCAGCAAGATATTTGGGCCCACCTGCTCACCACAAGAGGCACTAGATTAGCAAAGGGAAAAGCCCTCTTTAAGCAGCAGCCCCGGATTCACTAAGCGACTGTCATGGAACATGGGAGCGCAGAACCACAATAAAAAATGAAGGACCCTCGGCAAGCTCCTGGCTGGCCTGATGTCATGGCTACAATCTGCAGGAGCACCTTACAAATGAACACACACCAAGTATCACTGCACATAAGTATGAGATGCTTGTCAGGGGGCGCACCTGCTTGGGACCCAGCAGCCAGGCTTGTTGCAGCAGGGTTTCCGCAGAGGCGCCTGCCTCGTTAGCAGCGGCCCGGAGCCGGCTCCTGAATGCATCCACATCCCTGGCCGCTCCTTCAGCCGCTGCAGACGCAACTTTCCCGCTGCCGCCTCGCCCCTCTGCTTCTGCACTGCCCGCCCCATTCCCATTTCTATGTTGTTCTCCTTTCCTTTGGGTGCTACTGCTCTGCACTTGCTGTGCACCCTCCTGTGGCTGCTGCTCAGGAGCATCTTCCGGTGCATTGCGCTGCTTATCACTGCCATTCGCTCCGCTGCCGGCAGGGTGCTTCAGGAGTGTCCAGGATCCGTCCAAGCTCCGCCTCTCGGTCCCGTCGTTCTCAGACAGCCTCAGCCGCTCCAAGGAAACCGCGTCGCCCTGCGCTGCTTCGCTGTTCTGCTCACTGCTGGCAGGGGCGGCCCCCTGAGAGGGTGCACTGCAGGCCTCGGCCAAAGGTGCGGATGCACTGGGCGCGTCAAAGAGGCGCCGGAGCAGATCAGCGTGGTTGTCCAGGGCGGAGGCGACCTGCGATGGGATCGGCAGCGCCCGGACGCGTAGTGTGCACAGCCCGTTGGCTGTTGTCGCCTCGACAACCTGCACACCGGTTTTCGCTGCTGTCAGGCCATTGAAAGCTCAGAGGCTCAAGTTCATTGCCAATTCTAGGTGGATGGATCGACTGACTTCTGATCAAGTACGGTATCAGTGGGCCCAGCCAGAGCATTTCAACCCACCTCGCCTGCTATATCCCTCACATTTTTCAGGCTCTGGCTTCTCAAGAATACATAGGCCAGGTGTAAAGGGGTGATACAGGGCGCCATCCTAAAGTGCCTGCCTTGCTAATATGCGTCTGGTTTCTCCGGTGTACTGTGAATCGAAACAGGTGGTCTGGTCACCTTTGGCGGCTTGTGGCCGGGCTCGGGCGCCTCGGCCTCGATGTAGACGCTCTCGCGGAAAGCGACCAGCGGCGGCGAAACGCTCAACTCCACGCGTGCAAACCGCTCTCTCAAATCCTTTATGATCGTCTCCAGGTGCACCTCGCCTGCTCAGGCAACCCACAGTGGGAGGTCATATCTTGGCTGAGCTGCTGCCTGCTGCTTGGCTACCCCCGCACACAGCATAGGACGATAAGATGTGTCTGCGCCATGGCCGCTGTGCCCTGGATTGGAAAACAGGACACCAATTCCTCGTGTGCAAGCACTTCAATCATGACGCAGTGTGAGAACACGAAAGAGACTAGCTATGTGTCAAGATTGCACATATCCCTGCCACTCACTCTCAACAGGGCGCGCTGCAAACACCTCAGTGCTTAATTGACTGGCATCAGGAGTAGAGATTTCTGCATAGCGCCCACACTCGGGTGAACAGGGGCATGCACAACCTCAACCATGCATCTCATATACAAGTTCAATGGAGCCTGTGGGGATTAAAAGGAATCAAAGTACCTGCGGCGCCGATGACGTATTCGCCGGAGTCGAGGACGGAGAGTTCGACGAAGGGGTCTGCGCGGTTGAGCAGCCGCAGGCCCTCCTCCAGCTGGGGCATCTCCGCCGGCCGCGCCGATTCCACCGCCACCCGCACGATCGGCGACGCCTGAGTGCAATTATCTCTTTTATGACTCATTCTGACTGCCTCTGGAATTTGCTGGCCCTGCTCAGACTTCCCAGGAGTGGCTGGGTGGACACTCTGGACTAGCACTGATCTTTGTGCGGTGCTGAGAAGACTTCACAAGTAACATACCACGATGTGCCATGCATGAGAGAACACTTCAGTATTTGCCTACGAGCATGCCACCCTGAGAATCAGATGTGAGGTTTGCATGATAATTAGCGACATGGAATAGCATAGACAATGGCAAGATATTTATCCCAGGAAGGTCTCCGAAGGCAGCTAACTTTCACTGAAAACCTTCACGATTACAGCTACACTGCTTGCCACCTTTCCCACGTCGATTTCTAGGATACTGCTAGTGGCAGGACAGAAGACAAGGGCCAGGGTGAGAGTCAGGGGCACCTGAAAGAGCATGGGGGCGAGGGGTCGGCAGGCGGGCGAGCTGGAGAGGGTGGCGGATTTGAGGATGGTGCGGTCAAGGCCCCCCAGCGCCAACACGCAGCCGGCCGGCACCGACCGCAGCCGCTCCAGCCCCTGGCCCATCATCAGGAACAGGCCATCCACCTGAACAGGCGCCATTCACATTATTTTTGCCTCTCACCCAAACATCCTTGAAGTGATAGTCTTTTGATTGCGGATAGGCACCACCAGAGGCACTAAAGCAATTGAAACCGCGCTTCTTAAAGGCCCAACCAAATGTCTCTGCCATGTTTCATATTTATTGGGTAGCAACAAGATAGACTTTATGAGGAAGTTTCAGGAATATATTGATGGGTTCTCATTGTCCTGGTCTAATCTCAGACACATGCTAATGACCGGCATGAGTGCTGATAGCCTGGAGCTGCTGCTGAGGACACTCAGAATTTTGTGCACCAGGAAGCTGGAAGCTGGCAGACCGAAGCACGGTACAAAGCTAGGCTTGCAACTGTGTCTGACTGAGGATTTAGACGGAGTCCTGACCTGGACTTCCTGTCTTTCCAGATCTGGCCGTGCAGGGTTGTAGGCAGCTGAGAGCACATGCACGCGCTGGCCGTCCGTGACAACGCCGCTGAAGACGCGCGCAAATGCCAAAAACACCTCCTGCTTCGGGTCCCTCGGACCGGGCTCGCCTGCGCAATGAAAATTTGTTGACAACTTGTTATTTTGCAATATTTCTCTGCATTCAGGGCAACGTCCACTCAAGGTCATCTTGTTCATCAGCGCAAAGTCCCTGCTTCCTCATCATGTATTTTAGAAAAAATTCAGGCGTGAGAGTAGCTCCCCAATAGCATTTCCATGAGATCTGCGCAAGGTGGCTGAGCAGCAGAATCCGACAAATAGGTAGATTATGTTCCCATGCACACTACAAGGCAACTCCAAGAGCTGGACGCAAGAATATGTCATCCTTTGTGTCAGAAGGCTGGTGGTGATGGCTGCTGGACGTACCAGGGACGCGGGGCAGAGCCGAGGCGGGCACAGCTACCATCTTGGACACGTAGATAACGAGCGGCGCATCGGCGCTGGTGTTGCATGCTGACATGGCAGCCTTGGTGTCACTGAGACCCTGCACATTTCATGCATGGCATCGGCAAAACATTGTTGCTGCTGTCGTTTGCGCTGGTACACAAAAGCTTGCCCAGTCTAGGATCCTGGGACCGCCATTCATGCTTGCCTTGTATTGGAACAATTGGACTATGAATGGAAATCTCATTATCCTGGATGGGCACAAGCTCTACTGTGTGGCCAGCGCAGATCACGATATATGGTGCTCGCCAAGCATGCATGCACATGCGCGCACCTGCTGCATGGCGGCCGGCAGCCGCGGCGCACAGGCGGCCTCAATGGCGTCGAGTGCGAGCAGGTGCGGCACGCGCTCCGGGGCAGCTTCCACCGGGGACGGCAGCTGCTCCACCGCCATGCTCAGCACCGCCTCTGACAGCGGCAGCCAGCCGCGCATCACTGCTCGCAGCGCTGTCTTTGCGTCCGGGTGCGAGATCGCCTTCTCGCTCACCTGCACGCACTCCCAATCAATTGTCCTCAGTTCACTGCACACACGTCCTGCCCTGACTCCCTTCACTGCTCACGTGGCCATCATTCACAGCACGGAAAGCTTGAGGCCATGGAAAGGAAAGAGAAGTCAGAGCTCCCCATGGAAATGGTCAAATGATCAGCCAGCCGATAATGGACAGGACTGACAAGTCTTAAGAAAGACGCATTTGGAGGAACGCAAGAGGAAATGGGCAATAATTGGGAAAGCTTGCGTGCCTGCTGCAGGCCGAGGCCCTTGACCATCTTGCCAAGGATGCTCTTCACATCTGCGCCGGGCTCCACTGCCTCATACGCTTTCCACAACGGCTCCAGCACAAGCTGCATCATCAAGCCACAATGGTTTAAGTGACTCAACGGCCTTCCTAGCAGAATCAGGCATGTGAAATATCATAGATTGTCTCGAATGCTGAAACAAAGACTCCGCCTCGTGCAAGTAACATGGAGCTCTACATTCTTTCAGAAAGATGGAAGTCTCAGGAACCTGCCCTGATACCGGACAGAAATTCTTACCTGCACAAAAAGCGGCTTGTACTTAGCAGCTTGGGAAGCCTTGATGCGCATGATGCGCTTGGTCTTGGCATCTATCCTGTACTCGCCCCAAAGGGCGCGGGCCAAGGCAGAGGACTTGAAGCCCAGCTTGGCCGCGTACAGGTCAGCAAACTGGCCGACCCTGAATGCCCAGCCGTCATGCGCGCTCGCAAAAGCCACATTCCCCTTCTCAGGGGAGAACTCCATGTCCTCGTCCTCCTTGGACTCTTCATCATCTTCGTGCAACCCACTGCAGCGCAATGCATGTATGCTTAGGAGAATTTTCTCAGGGATTCAGTTCGCTGGAGGATGTTGCATATTGCAATGTGATGTATGGCATACTCTGGCTTTCTACCTGACTTAAGAGGCAGCAAAGTCAGGCAAAAGCCAGAATGTACCAGATATCGCATAGCAGAGTGCATCCTTCTCTTCTGCTGCATGCATGTGAACACCACGATGATCTATGGTCTCTAGACTAAAAAGAAGGTGAGAGGATCTGCACCTGCTGTCAGCCGTGGCCTTGGCATCTTCGTGGGCCAGCACAGCGTCTGCATCTGAGATATGCTGCTCGCTCTGGAAGGCCGACAGGATCATGTTGACGTGTGTGATTATGCCCCGCACCCTGGTGTACGCCTCATCAGGCGCCAGCTTCACCTCGTGGATCAGCCTGTCCATCTTGTTGATCACCAGGCACATCCTCACCTGCACACAAACAACAAACTTATGTGAAGTTCACAACCCATAAGGGCATCTGCCATCCCGGTTTGAATCTATGCATGTGATTCAGGAGGACTGTGAGGGCAACACAGCTGAAGTGAAACAGGCAGAAAAGTAAAATCATTGAAGGTGCAATGATGTCCCTTAATTTGGGGGCATGAAGACTCGGCATGACAGCAGAAACAAGGATAATGTAACGGAAACAATCTTCATATTGCATGGTTGCCCTGAACTGAATCCTCCACATTGCTGGGGAAATGACTAAAGAGAGGCTACAAAGCAGACCTTCTCCTGCCAAGCCTGCCGCAGCACGGCATGAGTCTGGATGCAGACACCCTCCACAGCATCCACAATCACCAGAGCTCCATCGCTCAGCCGCGCTGCTGTGCTGACCTCGCTGCAGAAGTCCACATGGCCTGGCGAGTCTATGAGGTTGATGAGATGCCCTGCCAGCACACACCAGGCATCTCAGCTCTAGTGTAATTCCTTTTTGTATGCAGTGAGATATGCACTTCTGCTGATGCCCTGCCAGCACACAACAGGCAGGCCAGTTCTACTATACCCTTGTTGTATGCACTGTGCAATGCCACACTGTGCTTTGAATTGCGCAGCATGCATGCCGGAGCTCGGGCAGACAGAACAGAAGGACAGCTTGTGTCGAAGGGATATGTGTTGCAAACTATGGATGCCAACTCTTCAGCTGAGCTTTGCCACCTTTAGAGCGTTTCTCTTCATCTGAGCAGCTTGCGGCGCCGCCAGGCAAGGAAGTAGCACCAGGCACATGCAGGAGGCATATGGCGCTGGACTTCATTGTTATGCCGCGAGCCTGCATGATACAGCATGGTCACTTCAGTGCAGAGCAAGGTGATCAAGGTAACAAATTATTGCTGCATGACACAGGAGCCATTCACGCGCACAAGAGTACTGCTGTGTTCAAAGAATCCAAGCAAACAAGATCTGTAGTAAAGCACCTGCTCATCATCCCTGCTGTCAAGGTATCGCAGCTCTCCAACCAGTCGAGGATGTATGAGGCCGTTTGAAGCGATCAGGTGATCTGACATCGTCGTTTTGCCATGATCCACATGCGCCAGAATGCATATGTTCCGGATGCACTCCTGCCAAGCCCCAAGTCATCTGAGTGAATTCTCTAGCATGAGGTCAACTCATGGTCTGCAGTTCATCACTAAAAGACTTTCCAATGAACAATTTCCATTTGGCAAAATCCTAAGAAGAAGTACGCCTGAGGAACGAAGACTATTTCCAAGCCCATGAACATCTCCATCACTGTGCCTATTAACTCAGCATGCCGACCGCTTGCCAACAAATTGACAACTTACCGTCTTGCTTTGGAGGTCTGAAAGCAGTTTTACAGATGCATTCATCGTCACTTAAGCTCTGACGTTGGTCGCTGGGACGGCTGCTTTCGACCAACTTGAGTCTCCGGCCCCCACCTCTTTTTGGGCCGCACCTCCTGATCTGGCAGCTTTATAAACATTTGAGCATAACGAGGAGCGACGATCAAAGCACTATCTGCCTCTGGCCCACCAAGCTATATACTGAATGCTGGCAAAAATTGGCGCACCTACAATACTACAACGCGCTAGGATCAATCTGTCATTCCTGCACCATTTGTTTCCAATCTGCATGAAATTGAAATACTTTCCGACAAAGGAATATGGCCTGCAAGTCCTTTGCATTTTCAGTGGGAAATGACTCGGCACCTGTTCGACGACGTTCCTGATTTGCATGCTGCGTTCCAAATGAGCGTGGTTCTTCGACTTAGCCACGATTACAAGAAGACGTATCTAGTGGTATTCAAGGCTCAAAGGCTCCAATAATTTCGGCAATCTAGTGTGTTACTGCACCTATGGGGAGGCACAGGTTGAGGGATGCCACTCCAGGGCAATGCACCGTAGTTGTTGTAGTTCACTTCAACTGATTCACCAATGATCGTCTCAGTACTATCGTTACTCTTCAAGTAGCCGAAATCCCAGTACATCTGCCTTGGGATCGGTTGCATCGGGCCTGCTGCTAAGTAGAAATTTCAGTGCTCCGAGGAAGTGTTTCCCAAAATCTGTGTTGCATGGGAGCTTCTGTGGGTTCATGCGAACAGGTCAGGTGCAAGTTATTTCCGATTAGAGCTTGGATGCGGTCCACAAGGCCTAATTCGACTATGCCCGGCGTCACGGCAAGTCTGTGCACATGAGCGAAAGCAAATTCTCGCTCGGGCCCGCCCTAGCTCAGTTCAGAAAGTTAGGGCACAAGAAGGGTAAAGAGGAGGCAGGAGTGTCCGGCTCAGAGGCAATGCCCGAGGCAAATAGTATTTCTGATGCTGGTGTCACACGAGAAGAGCCAGGTGCAGAGCTTGCTTCTGCCCTGCCAACCTCAGCAGTGGCAGACAGCAGGACAGAGCTGCACAGCAAGGACCTCAAAAGGCAGCAGCCAGAGGCCTGGGAGATTCCTGAGCTCGAAGCTGGTCACCGCCCCCTGAAGCGCCTGCGAAAGGAAAGCAGCACAGAGGAGGCCGCAGCGGATACCCCTATTGCACTTCCCAGCGGCCTGGAGGACAGCATGAGCAAAGGCAGCAGCCACCAAAGAGAGGCTGACGCAGAGGGGGCAGCATCTGAAGCGGCAGAAGAGAGGGGAGAGCCCTCGGAAAAAAGGGATGGGGGTGGTGATGTCGACAGAGAGGGAGATGAGGAAGGGGAGCAGGAGGACGATGAGGATGAAGCAAAGGACGGGTGGAGGGCTAACGACACAATTTGCACCAAATGCGATGATGGCGGTGCGTGGCTGAGACATGCTCTCGAGGTTTCAGGTCGCATGCGCAAAAATTGAAGGAAGAGCCATAGTTTTTTATCTTCAGCATTCAACCAACCACAGGATTTTCAAAGCAGCCTGTCACACTCCTGAGCAGCACAGCAGGACCGTGCATATCTTTTCCAATTGCCTGGAGCTTTTGTCGAGCTGCGCATGCCAGAAATTGCACCTGGAGGTGTCGGAAATTTGGCGCAGGCGAGCTGATTCTGTGTGACGGCGGCTGCATGCGTGCATTCCATGCGGGGATCAAGCCGACGGAGGAAGAGGAGGAAGGCCCGGTTTACGTGGACAATCCCGGCTCCTGCAACCCGCTCCAAATTGGGGCTGAGCTGTTCATGCGCTTCGATTCCACGAACGAGCCCTTCATGTGCCCCAACTGTCACAGCGGCAAGCACCAGTGCTTCGCCTGCAAGGTGGAAGGCAGTGTGGGAGGGTCTTCAAGTGGTCTTCCAGAGGTCTTCAAGTGAGTCCCCGGCTCCCTGCCCTTCTCCTGCAACCTCTCCAGATCATCTTGCATGCCCTCTATCACATGGGTGATCCACCGGACCGTAAGGCCAGTCTGACCCCTACGTGGGGCATCCGTTATGTGTGATTTGTATCAGCTTCTCAAAGACAGGCCTTGGGGAGTGTCAGGCACACTTCTGAGGTCTGGAACAGCATGGACGTAGCACTGCCTGAATGCTGTGTGTATGGCAGGTGCACTGTGGGCGACTGCGGCCGCTTCTACCACGCAAGATGCCTCAACAAGGACCCTAAGGAAATGGCCATATTCTTTGTCTGGTGCGCCACCTTTCAACCCGGCTTCCGATTTGGCTGTCCATCTCCTGCTGTCAATCCCTGTGAGCAGAACTTTGACCTGGCTTACTCGTCAGCAACTCACCACCCAAGTCAGTTGAGAAGTTGCAAGTTGGTCGGGCCGTGAGGACACGGTGTGTTTTGGTGCGCAGCCCGTTGCACACCTGCAAGAGGTGCAATGAGGGGGAGAATGCAGAGAAGGGTGAGGTGATCAGCTGCCGCCGCTGTCCAGTGGCCTACCATGCGGGCTGCCTGCCAAAGAAGATCCTGAACTCCCCTGTCACGCGCGTGTGGATCACCAGAAAGCTTAACAAGGAAGGTAGGTGTCCTGCTGCCTTGTGAACACTTCAAGCCTGCTTTGACAAGGCCCAGGGGATTCCCAAGACTGCTTGCTCTGTCCGCATATGGCGCCATGGTATGATGATCATACATCAGGGTAGCTTCCTCTGCATAAAGGCAACTCTGATCTCTACTGGCATACAATGTTGTTACATCCAAGCTGCGCATGACGTGCTGCTGCCTTCATTTTGATGTCCGTATGTCACGCTCAGGGATCGTGCTGCCGCCGCCGCTTCCACGCACAAAAGCTGTCGAGCCAGAATGTGACATCGGGCAGTCGCTGCTGTACTGCATGCGCCACGACATGGCCCTCGGCGATGCAACTCCTGTTATGGGGGATCTGTTCTCCCCGCAGCTGCGACGCCTGTGGGCCAAGGCGCAGGCCACCAAATTTCCGGACCTCCTCTGGTCGCGCGACATCATGGACAGATTTGCTGCCAGGGCTGAGCGTCGCCGGCAGCAGGTAGCCAAGCAGTCCCAATCCTCGCGATGATCCAGCAAGTCGATCAAAGAAGTGTCTAGAAATAGCTGGCCTGGGGATGATGGACGCTGTGTGAGAGACTTCTTCGTTCTCTGTACATCCCGTGGTAAAGGCATGAGGGATCGTTGAGAGGTTGCTGCAACGCACCTAGCCCTGAGGGCTGGAACAAGCGTGTGATAACAATAGTAATTATAATATTAATAAGGCATGCGCTGAATGGGACTGCAGGCCAAGCAGAACGCGCAGGCAGAGGGGGCTGCAACTCAGGCGTCCAAGCAGGCAGGGGTGGCAAGAGCAGTGCCACAGGCTGCGCCAAAGAAGGCTGCGGTGTCCAAGGGCGCGGCCCCTGCCGCAGGCGCAGCGGTCGCCGTGCCGAAACGGCCGCGCACCAAGCCCCAGCCGGCACCGGCAGCCTCGGCTGCTGCGGCCGCGGCGCGCAAACCTGCGCCGGTTGCGATTGACGACGATGAGATTCCTCTGGCTGTGCGGATTGCTGCAGGCAGGAAGGCGCAGCAGCAGCGGCCGCAAAAGCCGGCGCCAATGTGCGCCCCTGCCCTGTCCTGCCCATACGAGCTGATCTTCCATGCCAAAGCTTCCTTCAGTTGCTGCGAACAAAAGAGTTGCTGGCCGTCTTTGCATGTGCACATCGGTGTTATTTCCCACCGAGTGTCATCATGGCGTACTACAGCTCCTTGTTCTCGGGGTAAGCAACGCATCCCAGAGCTGCCTGAGTTCCGGCCCTCTTGTCCCACAGGCATTTATTTGCTGTGCAGCAACTAAGGGTTGTGCTGTGCAGAGTGGTCGAGGCGGAATTTATTCCTTTCGAGGACACACCTGCAGAGCCAGTGCCTGCCGTGAGGCCGCCATCCCCTGTCAAGCCGTCTATCAAGAAAGATTCAGCATCCGCCCCACGCCAGTCTGAGTATGAGAAGCGGTTGCCTGCCCCAGACACCAGGGGTGAGCAGCGAAGATATCCACATAATTTGTATCCTTGCAGAATTGCCAGGCAACTCAGGTCGTGAGAAAGTACCGAGCGTCCAAATAGATCTTGTCGTGCTACAGAGGAGAAAATGGTGGATTCCTCGTCAACTATGCTTGGCGCACGTCTGATGTCTTCTTGGTTCTGGCGTGCAGGTGATCCTTCAGTGGCCCCTGTCGAGGCAGAGGCTGTCCAGGCAGAGGAAGCGGCAGTGCCAGAGCCTGAGATGAGCCCTGGTGTGCCCGATGTGCTGCCGCCCGCAAAGCAACCCATGGTGAGACTGTTGCCGCAACTGTCGAGCGAGGAGGAAGCACCAGAGGAAGTTGCCAGGCCAAGGACGGAAGCTGCAGCCGACGCGCCGGAGGATGACATGTGGGCGGCGGACGCGGACGAGGAAGCTGACGATGCGGATGCGGAAGCTGCGGACCTGATGGAAGCTGCGCGGCCGGACCTGGAAGCTGAGGCCGCCGCGGCGGAAGCTGCCCGGTCTGCCCGGCAGGAGGCAGCCGCCGCTGCTCAGGCACTGGAGGAGGAGGAGTCGCATCTGCTGCCTTGCGAAAGGGTGTGGGCTCCTTCCTGCGCCACCACTTCCAAGCCGCTGTCCTTAAGTGTTAATGGCCCAAACACCACGTGTGGAGGCCACACATCCTGGTGTCTAATTGGCATTTTTTCCTGCGGCAGAATGAGATGCCTTTCACATTACAGGACATTGTGCCTCAAGTATGTGTGATGGTCACAGTCGACATTTTATAGTGTATATTACAGTGGGTGTTCGCAGGAGTCCCACTGGACAAAGGGCGCAGTGCAGGAGCGCCTTAATGCCTGGTGGGGTGAGGCCGACCTTGCCAACTCATTCAAGGATGTGGAGGCAAATTCGCGCAAGCCCAAGCCGTATCAAACCGCGCTCAACCCGACCATCACAAGGGTAGACCCATCCCCCTCTGTGTTGACTTTGGTAACCGAAAATCCATAGCAGCAATTGGCAACCTCTGCGCTCAGCAACAAATGCAGGTCAGCAAGGGGGTCTTAGGACATAAGCCTGACCAGTAATTGGCAGAGCTTGAGTTGTTTAATGCAGGTGTGCTCAGGGCCTTGAGCCTTGAACTTTGAGCGTGGTGAGAATACCATACTGGTCAATCTTAACCCGCAAAACAAAAGTTTGTGACCAATAAGCGTTTGACAATTAGGACCCTGTCTCCTGAAATATAGCCTCCATGACAGTTTTGAAACCAGATTCGGAAAGCTCTTGGCAAGCCCAATTCAATGGAGCAAGCCCCTGGTGATACAACCGCCGAGGAAGACCCCCAAATGTTGCCTTGGAATGTTTCCCCCAACGCCGGGGGTGCGGGATTTAGAGTGTAGGATGACCAGTACGGTCTGTCCAATGACCAACACGTCTGCTTGGAGTGCTTTGGGGTTCCAGCCTGATGACAGAAATTTTGATGCCTGAACAGGACCGCCTAGATGGGCACGTGAAGGCATGCCGGGGCGCTCTGGACAATCCGCACTCTGCCCAGCTCATTATGGGAAGGCTGGTGAACGAGCTGTATCGAGCCGAGGACAACCTGCGGATGGTGCTCGCTCCCGTGCTGCATGGCGCCAGGTGCGCAGCCACAAATTGTCTATGACCGCCAAAGCTTGAGACACATCTAGAGCTGGGAAGCTATCTCGTAGGCCCTGCGCACGCTGTAGCTGCCTCGGAGCTGCCATGCTGGGCCTGGTAGGGCAACGACACAGAGTGCTTTGTCCACCACATTCTGTCTGTCATTTCTGCAGTCAGTGCAGACTCAAAGAGCTGTCCCAGCATGGCAAATGCACGCCTGCTCCGCAGTTCAGGGGAGTCTAAGATGTACCACTAATTGCACGATGACCTATGATGTTCCTCATAGGGATCCAATCGCACCCGCATGTGTCAGCATGAATTTCTCCCTTGAAGGGATCATCGAGCATTTGGAGACATCATGCCTTGTTCAAAAGTAGGCTGGCGCCCATGTTTTTCATGTGCTTCACCTCGCGCATGCCTGCACTCCGGGCCCCGTACTCAATCATGATAATGAAGCTACGTGGGGCGATGTGCTGTCCTGGGTTGTGTTGCAGTTACACCTCGTACGGGCGCCACTTCACGCTGCCGTACCTTCTGGAGGAGGTGAACAAATACCTGCTGCCCTTCATGCTCACCGGCGACACAGTGGTCGACTTCTCCTGCGGCTACAACGTGTGGCTTCCCATGCTGAAACGCATGGGCCTCGCGGAAGGCTTGGTGCGCTCTTCACAGCCATGGAAGGGGGTGTTCTTGTGGTACCCCAGAACTCTGCAACGCCAGTTCAGCTCAGGGCAGATGTGTGTAGGGGAGTGGTGCTACTCAGTCTGCATCCCCATGTCAGGGCAGGAATCAGTGTGGCTGTGATTCCTCACAGAAATTGGTCCCCTCGTTTAACAAAACCATAATAATGTTCTCAGAAAATGAACAACAAAATACTTCAAGCTGATCCCACTCTTAGTTAGCGCCAGAGATCCTTTCGTTGATCTGTGGGATTGTTTGCCACACTGCATGCCAGTGTAGCCAATGTGAGATGTACATGCAACAGCTCAAAGAGCCTGTCTCAGCATCCGTGCATGTCATGTTATGTACAATATGTTAGGTTCATCTGGATGCAAGGGTCCAGAGTTATCGAAAGAGCAATCTGTGGGCCATGCATGGCTCTGCTGCTATACATGATATGCTCGATGGAAGCATGCTGCATCTTCAGGCCAGACCCCTTTCCGACCCATCGAATTGATGCTGTCAGGCACAATCGAGATATTGGTCCCTGTACATTTACCTGCTGTCTTGACTTCAGAGCTTTGACCAGCCAATTAGTTGGCCATGGCCATGCGTTATCCCTTTAAAGAGGCACGGAGGCCACTGCGCTTGAGCATGCATGGCATTTGTGGGACCATTCTTTCACTGTTCAGGAATGCGCGCAGGCATCTGCTACCAGCAGAACTTGTCACGTGATAATACGTTCCAAGAGGGGCTCTGTGTCACAGGAGATCCATGGGCGGGCCTTTGACATCATTACTGCCAAGGACACCGAGGACTTTGTCAAGTCCAGCTGGCTCGATGTTGATTTCGGTGAGCAAGACGTCCTGTGATGTCAATGTTGTCTCAAGGGCTCTTCACACACAGGTTTGAATGCGCCATTTGTATGTCCAGATGAGCAGTGATCAGCCAGCCTGTTTCTGTGAACCCGGTATGCTGGGGGGCATCCGCCTGCGATGCCTTCCCTGCTCTACTAAGTGTAAGATACCAATTGAGGTAGGAAATTTAATCAATCCGGGTGTCCTCACAGGCTGGCCTAGCAGTGTGTTTTGAATGGTAGATTTAAAGATAGTGAAATGGTCACGCCTGCCTTTCACAGGCATGGCAGACATGACCATGCCTGAATTATGCCAGTTCTAAGTTTTTGTTTTCAATTTTGACTTGGAACTTGTGAATTGCCATGACAGGACAACTGCCCCGCGGCGACCAATTGGTGATTGGACTGAACCCGCCCTTTGGCAAGGACGGCTGCCTGGCGAGCAAATTTGGAACTCATGCCGCCCAATTCCAGCCGCGCGTAATCGTCCTCATCGCTCCACCTGGCACAGTTGTGCGTCCTTCCACCCTTCTACCTGCCAAGATCATGCGTCAACATTAGCACTGCAGTGGTTTCCTGCCATGCTTTGTCAACCGTCTGCATGCGCTTGCATCAGCACTGCAGTTGACTTGTGCACTGCCTTGTCAATTGCTGTTGTTTCCCTAGTTGGGAGGGCTGCTGCAGCCTCCCTGCAGCAGCTTTATCATTGGGTCTGCAAGCAAGTGACATGCAGCAAGCAGTTGCAAGGGCTGCCTTTTGCAACCACATCATCATTCAGTGATAGTCAGTGCATGTCAAACAAGTTAGTGCCGTTACCTCTGTCCTAACATGGGCAACCAGATGAGCCCTCCATCTGGAGCATGTCAGTAAGGCAGGGGTGCAAAAAGTATATTTTCCATCCCTGCTTTCCTATCAGGTGTTTTCATATTTGGCCGGTCAGGCTGGCACCTGAGGGTCCAGTAGATTACAAGAGGCAAGCCTGGCTCGTGTGTCGGGGCTCAGGGGTGTGAGTACTTTCAAATATTGTTACACGCCATTCTTGCCAAGAGGCAAGGTGCATCCTGCAGACAGCTGCAGTTGAAGGCTGCCACAATCCTACCCCTTGTTGGACTGGCCGGATCCAAGCAAGATCCAATCAACGTGGCTATTGTGCTCAATTTTCAGAGCGCCACCCGCCAGCCGGGGCCAGGTTTGAGTGAATCATACATTCATTTTTTTTCTTTTTTCTAATTCTGATCTTGTGGCGGCTGGCGCGCAGATCCCGCCAGGCTACATCGTGATGCTGGAGGAGACAAGGCTGATGGCAGGAGAGGCATTCTTCAAGCCGGGCGTCGACAAGGCCTCCTGGAACGATGTTCCCCCCTCCACGCGCATCCTCATCCGCGAGGATTACTTCACCCTGGTGCGCCGCCCCGCCTGATCCACCCCGTTTATCCTGATCCACCCCACCATGCGTAATCCACCCTCTTTAAGGATCCACCCCGCATCGGATGATCCACCCCGCACCGCCCGGCCTACCCCTCGTGGTCCACCCCGGAACTGAATGATGCACCCCAATTTTGAACCAGCACCGCAGGATACACACAGACCCGCATTGGGGTATGGTGCAAGCGCTTGCGGGCTGAAGAAGCATTTTCCACATTTCTCATCCAGCCTCTATTATATTGCGCTACTCAGAGTTGTCACTTAAGGGATGTCAGTAGGGGTATGTAGAAGGACTGATGCTCTTCTTTTAAATCCCCCTTGCAATTTTTGTTTCAATATGATAACTCGGGCTGTATGGAGCTGGATAGCAACGGTGCCTGGGGGTAGCTTGCAACTGCACATGATCTGTGCCTTCAAGGGTGCTCTATGGCCATGCGCTGATGCGGCTGTGTCGTTGGTGCTGCACCTCTTGCTGACTGTCAATTTTAAGTGGGCAATCCTGGTCTGCCGACGCACCTTGCCTCTGGCCGGAGTAGCGTGTAATAATAGTAGAAAAGTTCTGTTCAGGTTCGAAGGATGCTCACTTCATGATGCAGGCATTGGACAGGACTGGGCCCCACACGCAAGTCATCTGTACGCATGAGTTCCAGCACCCGCCGAGGATGCCGCCACAGATGCTGCCTGTCTTTGGGCAGATGCCCCTGCACCACCTCGGGCCGCCCATGGGATTTAACATGCAGCAGGGTTACTGAAGGCGTGCACTTACCTGTGGCCCCTAGCCCAGCTTGACAGGCTACTTTTTGTGGAAGCTAGGCTTTGCTTGGCTGCTCTGGGCGTGATATGTCCTCACTGGATAGCGGAAGCGAGCGTTCTGCCTTGCAAGTCTGTAACAATTTGGGCGCTTGTTGGGTCAACTGGAAATTAGAGCATAGAGCAGGATCAGAACATGCAGAAGAAGTGCCGAACATGCCGAAAAAGTGCAAATAGTGACTTGCCATGAACTTGGGGAGTAGCCCACAGGCAGAGAAAGAACAGGCATACAGAACCTAGGAGTGAATTATTACGTCAAGCTTCCGTTTGCATGCAAGGCTTCTGAATTGTGATCTCTGGTTTCGGTGGATTTTGTGAGGTGGTTTTCCTGGCTTCATCAAGCTGCATGTGTGTCGGTTCAAGATTGTGAGATGCAGGTCAAGGTCGTCCATGCCTGCAAGCAAAGTCTGTGCTCAAGAATATCTGCATAAGTTTATGTACAAGTATGTATACAAGGCGTAAGAGGGACCTCAAGGGGTGCATTTGGAGTCTAGAGTGTGTCTGTTGCGTCGGTGCATCAGTTATTAGTGCATTTTATGCCTGCATGCTGCACGCAGTGAGCGGGATATCCCGGCTTGAAAACACGGGATGTCTAGAATTGAGGGGGCACAAGCGTGGAGTGAATTTTACATTGGGAGAGGCCTGCTGACCTCTGTAAGTATATATTGTGATGTGATTAACCATGGCTGAAGAAGCATTTTTAAGCTCGCACATCATTCTGCTTGCAATAATCACTTGTAAGAGAGTACCATTGCACACGTGGCCTAAATGCCTTGAATTTACATCATCATGCATATTTCAAGAGGAGGCTCTGACGAGACCCTTGCAGGACGCGTGATAGGTCCGGTGCTGCGGAATTGATCGCTGAGGAAGACTATGACGAGGAGTGAGCGCGCTAACCTGGCACACAGCCCTTTCGAGGCAAGCGCGCACATTGTGGGCCTGGCATAATGCTAATTGCAAGTTGCAAGTGAATGAGAATGGACTGTTGTTTCTGGTGCCAATACAGCACATCATGCAATCCCAAAGGCGTGTTTGCCGCAATAGCAGCATTCACACAACAAAATCACCCACCTAAACTTGTGCTAGCATCAACCATGAATTCCGCTTCACAAGCACGACGTGCTCAGCATGTACTGCATCAGAGCGTGCCAGATTTTCGCACCCTCCTCATGCGGAGATCATTGCCTGCTGCCTGTCTGCAGGTAATCCGCAATGAAAATGGCTCCCGCACATTGTTTATGGACAAGTCTCGGAACAGTCAGCCAACATGAACACAGACAGCCCTGCAGAATCAGCCATGATGTCTTTGTTACATATATGTGGAGCATGCAGCGGCAAGGGATGCCAGATCAGGCGGCTTTGAGCTGCGCTGCGCTGCTGCCAAAGACCTCCTCCAGGGACTGGCCGAAGACGTGCAGCGCCTCCTCGATCTCCCCCTCGCTCACCGTCAGAGGCGGCAGGAACCGCACCGTCTCCCTGGCGCCTGAAGGATCACAACCACACATTCATTTCCAATCTATTGAAGCTGGGAGACACACGCCCCCCTACCAGAATGGCTAGTGCTGCTAATTGGGGACTATTGGGTACACAATTGGTCCCAACTTTGAAGGGGGAGAGTGTGATTGTGAGGATATCAAGAGCTTGCCCTTGTCAGGACACTGCCCTACGCATGCTCAAGTCCTGCTCGTTAGGAGGTGCGAAGCATTGTAAGACCCACTTGACTGTAAAGAGGAAGGATTGCACTGGACAGCCATGCCGCTTGTTTTCACAGAAGTGGGTGCAAGCGCACCCGCGGTGAGCAGCAGCATGTTGCGCTTGCCGGCAGCCTTGGTGACGGCTGCGGCGACGCCCGGCTCGGCGCTCATGCCTCCGTCCCGGCCGCCGAATTCTGCCGCGCACATGAGTCCGCGGCCGCGGATGTCAATGATCGGGTACTTGCCCGTCAGCTCCAGCAGGCCCTGCAGTCACACACCCAAAAATGAATCAGCATCAGAGCGCCATCTGCAGCCCTCTCCCGGGCAAAACTTTGGTGGCGGCAGAAATGGTGTTGCATGAGTAATTTGAATCTGATAGAGGTTGAAACCAGAATGCGGCCTGGTAAAATGTAGCATGAATCGCAGAAGTTCTGCACTTTCCAACCACCTGCAAAGAAAGCAGTGCCTTCATTGGCAAACCAACGCCGCAGCGGAATGAACAAGTGGCGTGGGCCACGTAAGCCAGGGAACAATACATCGCCCCTAAGGAAGTTGCAACATTGCACTCAGCTCACGCAATTCTGGTGAGCCACACCTGTGCCTCAGGAGGGCCTCTGCAGTCCTCATAACTTGGACACCAGGACTGAGTGGCCACGCAAGCATGTACTGTGGCGCAGGAGCACAGTGCAAATGCTTGCTCCCCTTACTGTCACAGATTGAGGGAGCAATCAAATACCAACAATACCCCCTGTCAAGCTGCCACGTGGCACTGCAAAGAGCCCAAGTGCTGAAACAAATTCTAGTTGAGCCTGAGAATCTCAAGAGGGTACCTCCACAATTATTTCCTGCCCGTAATCTCCCAAAATGGCTTGCTCATGGAAACAGCGGCGCACCTTGACTAGTTGCTGACCGCGCGCGGTGGCGTTGTCGAGCAGCTTTTCCTCCTTGATCACATCCAGCGTCGCACATGCTGTCGCGCACGCCAGCGGGGCAGCGCCTGAACGGCAGGCCATAAGAATCTCTAACCACCAACTTGTGCTCTCAAATGAAGCATGCCTGCCCATTGTGCTGATTGTTGCGGCGGAATATTCCAGGCCACCTTATGCTTGAAAGATGGCAGCAACAGGCGGAGAGTCTGCTCTAGAAATACCGATCTGGCAGAAAATCAGGTGCAGCTTCCAGATCTGGACACTCATTGCCTGGATATCAGTAGGATCCTCTTGGCCAAACACAACAAAATTCTTGCACATGCCGCATGAAGATTGTGTTCACCAGAAAGCGTCCTGAGAAGGCATCCACGTGTGTGATGGCCAGAATCCGGAAGTGCCAAAGTACGCCCATGCCCACATGAACAATCAAAAAAAATGACGGCGTGCATAACATGAATACCAGAAATCCTTAAAGGCGTCAAGATATAACCAGTCAAATCAAGTGACGTGCCCATTGGGTGACTCACCGTAGGTGCCCCCCATGGTGCCACTGGCAAGGCCCTCAAACATGTTCTCGCGCGTGGCCAGGCCGGCAAAGGGAAAGCCGGAGGCGATCCCCTTCGCGAAGATCATGATGTCGGGCTCCACTGCCTCTCCGCTCACATGCTGGTGGCCCCACCACTTGCCTGTCCTGCCCACACCTGCCTGCACCTGCCAGCACATGTGCGCACACCGCCACGTCAACAAAAAATCTTGAACTCCACGGCCCGATTCTCTGCATGCATGAGATGTCGAGCCGAAAACTTGGTGAGACCTTGTAGGAGGTCACACGACCACAACGAACTCCCTACACCCTCAGGCCTCAGGAGACCTCCATGTGAGGACCCCATTAACTGACATTGGTGTGGTTTTTACCACCTCAGGAAACTGACAAATTACAGGACCTACAGATTATGTAGAGTACGAATGAATATGCAGGTGATTGGCTAGGCACTGGAGTTTGAAGCCATGCGCATGCAACCTGTCAGATACAATTGAGCACAGTAGGGGGGGCGGTCGCATGGCCAGAAACAGTCCATACCCAAGACAACCAGCTGCTGGGCTCGCCAGGACAGTGCCCTGACCAGGGCGATTCGAACACACTGCAAAACTTTCTGATCAGGTCAAACAAAAATCAGGAAGTTGCATGTGCAAGAATCGCCCTGGTCAGCGTGGGGTACTCAGGATCCAGCCTGTTTATGGACCTACATATCCATGCTGGGAGATTACCAAGCAGCAGCAGAAAACATGACTTTGCAGGCCTCACCTCGTCGATGATGAGCAGGATGCCGTGCTCGTCGCAGATCTTGCGCAGAGCGGGGATGAAGTTGGGAGGAGGCGCCAGGAAGCCGCCCTCGCCCATGATGGGCTCGATGATGATCGCGGCCGTGTCTGACGGCGCGCTCTGCTGCTTCAGGATCCACTTGAGCGCGTCTACCGGCGCGTTGCAGCAGCCACGCGCCTCGTACGGATCGTACGGCTTCACGTTCGGCTGGATCTGCGCGCATTCGGGGAACACTTCAAGCAGAATCCCAAGTCTCGCTTGTAGCGCTCTCATCATACGAGTCAGACAGCTTCACAATTGGCTGAATTTGCCAGAGACCGCTACCTAAAGATAGCATGCATTTTGCTGACGAAGAGCCAGTATCATCAATTTGTGGGAAGCATGTTGAACCCTTGTAGACGAATCAGCTGGACTATAGTCCCTCGTCAATGGATTCAAATTTGATCAATTCAGGTGAAAGAAAGTGCGCCACTGGTTGTGAAGATCTGGCATGCCAGACACGTAAGCACTTGGACCGCTCAAGACCTTGGTGCGCGAACCAAGAAAAGGTCACAACACCGGAGCCCCGCCCTCAACTAACTGGACACCAGTGTGTTCACCTATTTATGATCAGCGCATCAGTGAGCTGGATCCACCCCACACCGTCATTCTTGACAGTTCCACACCCCAGCTACATGTGCTACTCTGGGGATAAAAGGGCCTCATCAGGAGGGTCTCAGCACAATCAACAAAAGCAATACCAGCGCATTACTCACAGTTGAACCGCTGGCAGCCGTTACAAGGCACATGCCATCCAGCCTGGGCACCGCATGGCACCTTGCAGGGGTAAAGCCACGCCCACATCAGCAGGAGGGCCTCAGCACCACCAAAAGCAAAAGCAATGCCATCACATTTACGACAGGGAAAGCAGCGCACCTTGTACCAGGAGTCTCCATCCGGGTGGGCCTCGCGGACTTTGCAGTGCAGGCAGTAGGGGTATGGCGCTACCACAACCTGGGGCATCAGCGGTGCAAACCCCTGCCGGTAATATGTCTTCGACGTTGTCAGCGCCATCGAGCCATATGTGCGCCCGTGGAACGAGTTCTGCGCCAGAGACAACCCCCTGTGCTCAGGAATGGCTGAGCACAGAAACTATATTTTGCACTTGGAATAAAATTTTGACAAGTGGCCTTGCATCCTTCAGCCTGCCCAGAGCAAGCATGCCACACTGAGCCCGGGGATAGTCCTGCATGAGTCAGACCTTCCCTGGGATCAAGAGGGTATGTTCGTCCTGTACTTGTCCTGTTGTCTGCTGGGAGCCTGGGAGCTGATTGCTGACAAATTCTCAGCTAGACTTCGAAAAATGCTGACAAGTGAAAAATGCTGACAAGATTACTTTCAGAGCTATTTGCAGCTGCCACCTTGACAGGCCAAATATACCGTGGATCCCCTCAAGAAGAGTCCAACCTCTGGGAGGCTACCTTCTTGGGAGAATTCACGACACATTTGTCCTGTCGTGCTTCTGGCTTTCCTTCAGCACTTAAGCAGGATCCACGAACTGGCTGACACCCTTCTTACTGCACCACTGTACTTGAAGCTACATGGTGCAGTAAAAAGGATCATTGCGGGTGCAGAAAGAACAAGGCCTTGGGTGGTGCACGTGAGCATGCACCTCGAAGCAGATGATGTTCTGGCGCCCGGTGTGGCCGCGCGCAATTTTGATTGCGTTGTCGACCGCCTCGCTGCCGCTGTTGGCGAAGAAGAAGCGCGTGAGACTGGGAGGCGCTATTGTGAGCAGCCTGTCGATCAGGCCCGCCTGCCATGGACACAGCTCTCTTAATGCATGCTGCAGGAGGTACGCAAGCTGCTCGTGCAGAACACCTGCCGCTGCCTTTTTGCAAAAAACCTTTGAGGAACAGTTATTGTAAGGCACAAAGGCCATGTCTACCAAGGTCATTGCAAACATGGTCTTTCTCCACATCAATGACTATGTATAGGATCCCAGCCCCCAAAAACCTGCATTGTGCATCGAGAGGTGCTCCTGGACATGGAGAAAATCTACAAGGGCTTGCAGTAGTGCTTGGTGGGCTGAAGCCTCACCATCGGCGTGCTGGCTGCGAAAATGTTCTGTTGCGTGTGGATCAACGTGGCAGCCTGCTCCTGGATAGCCTTGACCACCTTGGGATGGCAGTGGCCGGTTGACACCACACCGATGCCTGCACATGCCCAGTGCTTATATCAAACGATTTACTTCGAGTAGATCGATTAGATATCATGCATGTCATTATACTATCGATTTCTTTTGGTGTCTTTGCAAATTTGGTGTGCTGACAAAGCAAAAGGGACTGTGAGCTGCACAGAGACAGCACTTGCCTGCTGCCATGTCCAGGTGCTTCTGGCCATCTGTGCTGTAGATGTAGCTTCCGCTTGCCCTTTCGGCGATATAATTCTGCAACCAGGGAGACAATTGATAAATATATGCAGTGTAGGTTTTCTTGGATTCAAGGCTTTGGGCCAATAGCCAAACGACAGACACACTAAGGGGTAAGTAAGTTTGGTGAACCACAAAAATGAAGTTTCAGATGTCCCCCTACCGAATTGCTGGCGACAGCTGGGCTGAGATGCCGACGGATCAAAGAAGCAGCGTCAGCTGCCCCCGACTTTACTGCTGCGCTCAGCGCATGCTTCGACATGTTTTCCTGGTAATAATTCCAATTTCTATGCAATGCAGCCCCACTCGATCCTGCACAAGTGCGCAGGACACTTAAGACTTCCAAGAGTGTACTCCACGTATTACTACCACGCTTCAGTAGCTGAGGGTATCTGCTGGGGGACTACTCAGAGAAACTATCAGCAACACCGTCTAGCAAACAAAGACATTCTCGACGCCCCAAAATTTGGAATATGAATTGAAACCCGTTTACGCAGCCTTGGCTCGCAGGGTTGAGTCATATGAGTCATGCATGTGGGGGTCAAGGAGGGTGGTTGACGGAAGGGCTTTGAATGGCCTTTCAAACTTTCGCAGCCATCACTGGACTTCACCTGGAGCATCTAAATGTGATCAAGGTGTTAGAAGCACTCATATACAGTAATCAGCATTAGTACTGCTGGCATAAAGCAGTGCTCTACGTCCGAAGATATCTGCTGTTAGAACTCTTCTCTGACAGTGTCATTGGTCGTCTATTGATGTAAAGGGAGACCAAAGAGGAGCAAAAACAATTTGTTTCATTATATTCAATACGCAATTCTGTTGTGATTAGAGTCTCCGGACCTAGGATCAAAGGTCAGATCAGCTAGTACTGGCCAGGGATGGGCAAGCGCAAGGCCTCCGATAGAGATTTGCCAGAGACACTTGATCTGCAGCATGCGGATGCACCCTCAACATCAGGCAGGACTGGTCCCCTGGCTGTGTACTTTCCCAGCGGTTTCCAGCCGGGCAAGCATGGCAGCTGCACCTGGGAACTGCACTCCAACACTTCACGCGTCAATGACCACGTTGTTGTGGCCCGGACGGTGCGCAAAATCCCTCCCACAGTGATCCTCAGACAGTGTTTTGGTCTTTGTTGTAATCCTGCTAATTCACCTGATATATGCTGCATGGCCTTATGCCTGATTGCCGGCAGGGAGAAGTGGATTTTGTGGGCAGCTGCCGCTCAGTGGATGCAGCTGGGCCGCCTGCCTGCAAGTGCGGCTCAACCCCTCCTCTGGCAGTGTCGAACACTCCTTCGACTCGTTGCCTAAATAACATTAACCCCCTCTCTTCCGCACTAGCGCCTGTCAATCGGGCAATCTACTGGATAGCAGGAGAGCAAAAATGCCCAGCCCAAAGCACATGGTCTTCAGTGCTCTAAAAGATCAAGACACAGTCATGCATGGGGGCGTGTGAGCACACGCATGTTTTGCTGGGAGCAGGTACGCCGTCGGAGTGCTGGACAAGGCGACTGGGGTGATGAGGTACGCGGAGGTGGGCACTGGCAATATTGTGCGCATGGAGCCGCGCGCGAGGGGCGTCAACTACGGTCCCACCGGGGCCATTACGGAGCAGGAGGACGACATACGGGCGCGAATCTTGCAGAACAAGCGGTGCGCCTGATCAGGGGGACCTGCATATTGACAGCTGCAGAAGATGCCCTTCGCCAAGGCACTTAGCCTTACGGCTGGACTGCATCATGCATTTGATTATTTAAGATTCAGGCATGTCAAACTGCTTCAGCGGGGTGACTCCTGAAAATCCAGTATGAACTCTTAGGAGCCTGGCATGTGCATGGGAGGCCTCACGGCTACATGCTGCAGCATCTGCACAAGTCCCCTGTCCTAAACATTCCTGGTCCCAAAGCTGAGTAGCTGCCTGGGGCGCAGACTGGTGCATGCGTTTGGGAGCCAGCGGCGCAAGCGGCAGATGGACCAGAAGGAGAGCGCCAAGGTTGGCGATGACAACGTGGCAGCCCAGGACGCCGTCGAAGACCTACTCGCCGCTGCCGGGGACAAGGCGGCCGTCGCTAAAATGACCAAGGTGCCAAATTTTCCTGTATTGTTCTGAAGAGCTTCAGAAAAGGCCTAGGCTTGAAGGATTACTCAGTGTGATGGCCTTTGCGCGGGCTGCCGTGAAATGTTCTTGGCAATGATGACCTTTTGTAGGTCTGGAGAGCCTTCAGGAAGGCTAATTTGATGTTCAATGTGCAGGATGATGTTCTGAAGGCAGTGACCAACGTTAGGCACATACCTCCGCACCACCCGGAGGCCACCTCTGCCGCAGCCGCTTACAAGTGCGCATGCTGCCTTGCATGCCCCTATCATGCACATCACCAGCTTTACTCCCATGTGAAACAATGTCATCTGTGTGCCCAGTAAGACACATCATATTCTTGTCAAGCTTTGTGCGTTGTTGCGCGGAAAAAAGCATCACCAAGGTTACAGCATCACCAGGGATGTTGTTGGGCAGACTTTGGCCAAGGTATACGGGCAGTACACTGATATGGGTGGTCCTGATCAGGCTGGAGGAGCTGGTGCCTGAAGAGGCGTGGGAGGCGCTGGAAGTTGAGCGGCTGCGGCGCGCCATCGACGATGACTCATACCGGGATGACATCCTCCGCGCAAAGGGCATCGTGAGTGCTCTCTCCCTAATCCCCCCAGCGTGTAGAGGTTGGCTGCTTACTGGAACCCGAGGCTGGGAAAATATAGTGAAAGGGGCCAGGGCAGCAGACTTCTGTCTCTTCTATCAGCAGCGTTGCTGCTCATGTCAGCAAGGCCGAAGGGAGGGCTGCTAAGTCATATGCACACCTCTGAGTTGTGACCTAGGCCCTTGCCTTCCCTCTGAACATGGGGATTTATATCTTGACAGTATAGATCACCATCCACTGGAGTGGTCAAGGGTCACCGACCAAGGGTATTTCTGTCGCGCGCAGTTTCCGGAGGTGGTGCTCGATCGGCTGCCGCTGATCACAAAGCCGGACGGGCCGGCGGCCGCGCGGCGTCTTCGCGCGATGGCGTTCCTGGGCCCGTTAGTCGCCCTCTACACCGGGCGCCACCGGCAGAACGTCGACGCGCGCACCGGCGGCCTCAAACAACTCTCCGGCCGCCTGCGCATCCAGGTCAGCCTCATCAAGACATTTGTCCGCGCCCCAACCCAGCTGCACTTTTCCTTGAAGGATTGCTTGCAAGGACACCGGTGAAGAGCCCAGAAAGCCAAGCTTGGTCACCATGTGCTATTCTTTACTTAGTAAATAAGCAGCTTTCGGGATGCCTGCGCATCCAAATCAGCTTGCCAGATTGCGTTGCAATCAGCTGCTCTCTGAATATTGGATCCTGGTGTACCTGGACAAATAAAACGCCTGTTAGGTACCACTCCCAATTGCGAAGCACCCATAGCATGATCTCCCCGGAAGAGTTTATCCATGGATACTCAGCAATCAATCAGACACCACACAGGCAACTCTGTCCTGCATTCTATACAGATCTCATGAAGCTGGGCAGCTTCTATTTTATGGACGGTTGCGGGTACCTTTTCCGCGGGTCTGACTCCTTGCAGGGTGGAGGTGACCACTTTGATCTCTATAGTTGGCAACTTCCGCGAGAGAGTGTTATCAGAAGCTGAGGTATAAGATTTCTTTCTGCATCGTCAGGGCAACCAGCAAAGGCCAGCTGGCAACATGAAAGAAGCCTGAGGATGTGCTGTGTTTGTGCTTTGGTGCAGGAGGACGTGCTGCGAGGCTGCCTGGCGCGGTTCTACAGCAGGGCCAAGGGGGAGGAGGAGGGAACGGAGGTGTACAGCCGCACCAAGGAGCAGGCGCGCATGCTGCTGCTGCACTTACTAATCACAGCGCTCATCGCCGAGGACTACTCGCTCGGCGCCAGGCAGTTTGAAGCGCTGCGTGCCACCCTCAAGCTCACCCCACAGGACATGGTCACGCACTACAGGTGCGTTTCTGCGCTCCTCAGAGCATTGGTGTCTGACTTGGGCGTTATCAAATGGCATGCAAATATCTATTCTGATATGTGAGGTGGCTCTTGACTGATACGCTCTTTTGTGTGCCGGGTTTGAGTGGGGATACTGGCACAGCCACTGGCTTTCCCACGAGACCTCACAGGACTTCACACCTCACACGAGACACCGGTGTATCAACTCTGTCAGGGTCAGTGACATGAAGATGGCGGCTTGAAGATGGTCAGAAGAGCTGAAGTGCTCAACTTGTGCTGCTTGCTGCTCTGGATGGCTCTTCGATGATGTCATCCAGTACTGTGGTGAGTGTATCTGCTGCCGTGGTGCAGGGAGCTGGGATGCACCTGCGACAAGGCGCCTAACGCGGGCGCAGACAAGTCGCCGATGAAGCAATACAAGGTGACACTGCTGCCGCCCGGCACGGTGCAGCCGCCGCGCAAGCTGGCAGACATGTTTCCCAAGCTGCAGCTGGCGCGCGCGCGGGCCAAGAAGTAGTCACACCCTCAAGAGTATAGATTGCTGCCATGCTTGCTGGCTGGCAGGGAGCGCGCGAGCAATGCTACTAATGCAGATGGGTACTTCAAATGCTACATAGTTGAGTTACGTACATACTTACATAGATGGTGTCTACTTGCATATTCTTTGTAACTCCCGGATCCCTGCGGGACTGGGGAGTTGCGTGTGTAAGTAGCTTCCCAAACACTTGCGTATGTACAGTTTGCAAAGCAACAGACCTGTTTTGAGACATTCATGGTGGAGGACTACATTAGGACAGTGTTTAGCCCTTGCTGGCTATTGTCATATTATGCTGAAATGGTCCAGTCATATGGACATGTCAAGGCAACGGCGGCACATTTGTTGGTAGCTTAAGCCTGCATGTCTGTTGTTACGAAGTTGAAGCAATTAAATGTTATAACTGTAATTACTGTAATTACTGATAATATCTTCAGCTGATCAGTGCTACAATCCACTCAACCACTGAAAGGCGGTCCTTTAATCATGCCACCTTTTCTCAATTTGGGTTGTTTGTTATTGACGAAGCTATGTTACTTGCACCAAGCAAAGCAGCATGAAGAATAGTTCTGACACCTACGAGCCTTCTGAGAAGCGCCGACAATTGGGACCCATGCTTGAGGCATTGAGCGCTGCCACATTTCTGGGCCGTGGCTTTCAGGTTGTCAGGTGAGCAACGCATCTGCAACCCTTTTAGATTCTGCTTGAAAGTCATGCCAGCAGATATAGGGTGATTGCATTGTGAGTAAGTGTTCTCAAGCTTGCAGTAAGATGCATTGGCGGACATCTGCACTTAGTGGCCTGCTGTGTTGTTTCTAGAGCTTCACAACATCTCGTATCTTCAGACGGAGCACCATGGAATATGCTTCAAGAGCTTCAACTGAGTTCTGGTTGCATGCATGTCTGTTGTTTTCAGGGGCTTGCTGGACCGCTCGACAAAGACGCAGCCTAGGCCTGCCAGGGCCTTGACAAGTACTTAAGAGGAGACTCTGAAATCACTAGTAATGCTGTGATAATTTGTTATGTTCAAGTCCCACTGTACTGATGCCTCTTGAAGCCAGTAGTGGTCAGCCTTGGCAGTTCAACCAGGCATGACCCACAGATCTTTTCTTGTGGACTGGTGAATCTTCTACTCTTTCTGGGCTGTCTACCCTCGCTTTCTGTTTCTCTATTGCGCTTTGAGCAGGCCATAACCTGGCACCGCAGTATTGCGTGCACTAGATACCCAACTTGACTTCAGTGTTGGGCAGACTAAATACCCAGATTGACATCATAAACCAGCAGGGACTGCTACTCCTTTGGAGGGTCCCAGGGTCCATGCAACTTTTCTGCGCCCACGTGAAGGTCCTCTGCCAGCTTGCCTGCAAGTATATGCACGCCTTCTTTTTAATTTGCTTTGTATTCCTTTCTTCTTACACTGCAGCTTGGTGATGTCAACACCGCCTTAGTGGTGTGCAACACAGCGCAGAGCAATCAGATGATAAGCAGCTCCAAGCACTGCAAAGAGCAGCTCTGCAATACTATTACAAGGTTGTGACAATTCTGTCATTCTGCTAAAACCAATTTCATTGTCTTGAGGAGCTGCATTGTGCCAGTAGGGCGGCGTGTTGAAGATTTCAGCTACCAGGAAGATGCTTTCTTGGTGGCTTGTGAAATATAGTGTGTCAGTGTAGATTAATGCAGTGCCCCAAGAAATTTGCAGCAGATCTGATCAGGCTCATATCATGTAAGTCAGATAAGTGAGATTAAAAGAAAATCCAGACTGCAATCTGGCCTACATATCCGTGGCCACTCTGTTGACAGACTTTTTTGACCACTGGGACAACACTTTGTGTGACACCTTTTGCAGTGCTTTCTTTCAGATATTTATCAACACTGGTGGAGAAATTTCTGAGACAAGGAAGGCCGGAACAAAATCATCAGGAGGTTGCTGCAACGCGCCCAGCCCTGAGGGTTGGAATAAGCATTCGGTAATATCAAGAATAATGATTTAACAGCAAGCTTACGCGTGGTAACTTGCTTGTGGCATTCATGCCAGTCACCAACAAGAGCGAGTGCGTGCCTTTGACAGCTGGCTGCTGCATCAGATGATGGAATGCGGTTCGCACGATGAGCTTGTGATCAAAAGCCAGCGGCTGTGGCAGATCCCTGACATCAAACCACTCCGCCTCCGAGGCATCGTCCTGCAAATCAGTCACTGCGCCAGTTAGCCCGCATGACTAAACCTTGAGCATGCTTGTTCCGTAGTACAGTTCATAGATTCTCATTCTAAATGTACATGTCACTGTGCAAGTCATGACTGCATCAGGCCGCATGTGACCAGATCTTGAGCAAGAGCACAAAGCAGAGTTGCAATTCATTTGAATCCCAATGTACAAATGATTATACATTCTCTTGCGCATCTGATGGCCAACATTAATCCAGCAACCTGTACATGCTCCATAGCAAGGGGTAAGCCTAGCAATAGGGAATTGTACAAGCTGCTGAATTGATATCTAAATGAGCGGCCAGTCTTTTGGAGAGAGCAGAGTGCGCACCGCAGCCTTGACACCCATGCTGGATGATGGCACGAGGGCAGCATAGGCCACTGAGACACACCACCCCCGAGGATCCCTGCCAGGGTCGCCAAATGCCCCAACCTAAAGAAAAGAATGTGGTCGAGCGCATGTCACAGGTTGGAATGTTCTGTACACCCATGAGCAGCATGATCAGGCCAACTGAAGATAAACATGATGAAGTTTGAGATGCGGCTGTGTTTTCCCATGCAATGCATTATGATCAGGGTAGATGCGCTTGTCTGACCTGCATCAGGAGCACTTCTGACGGATCGACAGATGTCTCCTCCTGCAATTCCCGTGCAGCTGCCTTGTCCAGCGGCTCATTCTCGTCCACAAAGCCCCCAGGCAGCGCCCACTGTCCCTGTTGCCCAAAATATACGCAACTTAAATGATCTTCCAAGGCTGGCAGGTGCGCACATGGGCTGTACGCATGGTGGTGTGCAAGCAAAGCAGCGATAGACCGTTCAACGCACAACAAATAGGTGACTATACTTTACAAGGTGGGTTCTTCCGCTGTATCAGTAGCAGTTGCGCAGGCTTGCCGTTCTCAGGCTCTGCCACAATTGCAGCATCGACAGTGACGCTGGGCCTAGGATACCTGCACCGCATCCGAGCTGTATTTCTGACAAAATAAAGTGCACGACATATTTGTCATGGTGCAGAGCTTCCTCCATGCCCTCAATGGAAACAGGGAACAGGGAATGCACATCCCAGGTGATGTCAGATACATTGGGCATAGTCCATGCCATAACTTGACAGATGAGTTCCTTGAGAAGCATACATTACGTCTGTGGCGCATTGAGACAGGATGAAGCACGCACTTGTAGCAGTGGCTCATAGCGATGGGCGCCTGACTGAAAGGCGTCGATCGCGCAGTGCGGGTCACTGATACCTGCGACAAGAGTCCAGCGAGTGCAGCTCGTCGGCTTAACAAAGAAATGACTTGCATACTCCCTTTGATGACGTTGATCTGGTAGAATGTCGTTTCGGAATGCACGACTTTTGGGCCGTCTCGGAAATGTTATGGCCTGCCCAGTGCTGCACACCAACGGTCCATTCCACTATCTGCTGCGTCTGGAGCTATCGATTTGACTGGCTAGCACTTGCAAGTTTCACATCAGAGCATCGTTATTGAGTTGCACCGGAGGCAGTGCCCCATACATGTGAAGCGTCTGGCTTTCGATCGTGCATCGAAGGGGCGCCAAAATTGTTTACAAGACCATCCAGGCTTTGGTTGGTTCTCCAGCACCCTGAAAATGTTATTAGCTTAGACCGTGGAGCACGGCGCTGTGAATGTAAAGGTTAGTCGCCGGGTTAGTTCAGACATCTGCTCTTATGTGACATCATGTGAGTACCTTCGCTCTGGGAAGTGCACACGGCTTCTCAGCCCGAGCAGATTCCTAGATGGGCGCTGGAACTCAGACGCACCTCATCTTCCCTCGGCGAGCCATTCCTGGCGTGTCTTGGTCGCCACCCCTGGAGCGTGCAGAAGTTCCACAGCCCAATCCTGAGGCCTCACGGTGTGCTCCTGAGCAGCCCACGCCCTCAAAAATGAGTTTATGTTGGCTGCATAGAAGACCCCTGCTGGTGCTGCACTGGACCCACACCGGTTTAGCTCAGAGCTCCAGATATTCACCCCAAAGATGCCTTCCTGGCACTCTGTTGCTTTATTGCTAAAACTCATGCCGGTTTACGTGCATCATTGTATGATGCCTTGAGTAAGGAATTTTATCTTATGAGTGCAGCTTTCTGATGTTCAGGGAGTTCGCTTTCAAGCTGGCTCAGAGGAAGGCAGCTCTCGAGGCAAACCCACAGTCGCCTCCTTCGCCAGAAGCTGCAATGGGGCCAAGGGACAGTCCCAGCAATTCTACACACACCTCACCTCATGCCTCTCCAAGGTCTGTCCCTTTTGCACACTTTTCTTAAGGTGCAAGAGTGCATGCATGCCCATGCTGTCCTCACACCAGGCCCCTCGGATTGACAGTGATCATGACGGTCATGTGGAAAGAGAAGCATGATTGTGCTGCCGGGGAGCGTATGGAGTAATGAATCACGGAATATGTTGCAGGTCGGAAGCGTCAGTATCTGAGAGTGCAGACGAACTGGCACCGGCGCAAGCAGCTGGGCCCGCCTCGATTGGATCCTTGATCCAGAAGTTTGAGCGCGCCAACCAGGCAGATGCGCAGGTATGTCCCTATGCAATGCTTGCACGAAATCTGTCTCTTCTAGCGCTTCACCAACGTGTTGTTAGTTCAATATTCTGAAGAGTCACAGAAAACATTAAGATTGACATCTGGTTGTGTGTGGCTTATTTGTAGGTGCGTGAGGCAATGTCCCCCAGATTGACAGAGCTGGATAGACAGCCAGTCGACACAGCCTCCCACGAAGCACAGGACAGGCAAGTGCCATTCCACAGCACAAGCACAACTATTGGCGTCCCTGTTGCATTGCAGAGACCCTTTGCGTAGCACAATATTTCACCAGGACTGTCTTGGCAATGCAGGACGCCCAGCAAGCCAAAGTGGTGGCAGCGGCTAAGAAGGAACAGCAGCAAAGTGGCTTCCAGTCAGACAAGTGCAGAGCCGGAAATTCCTCAGAAGGTCAGCGATGCTTCGCCAGCTGCCAGCGGGTCTCCGCAGAAGGCAGAGATCCCTGCAGCCAGGAAATTTCAGAGGTGAGATCCAATGCGCCCTTCTGCACACACCACTGCACCGCTGCAAGCTTGATTCTTCACAAGTAGAAGAACATCGTCTGTGTCTTGAAAGTGTCTGTGGATGCACTGTTTTTCTCAGTCTTGAATAGCGCGTTTATGGGACCTTTTTGTGGGGATCCAGCAAATCTTTCCAATCTCACGCGATAATTGCGTGCGCACAGGACTCCTTCAAAGGCCGCAGCGCCGGCACCGATAATGACGTGGTACAGGGCATGCGTGAGCGCTCCCGAGACGCCGCCGGCACCATTTCTAAGCGAAGATGATGCACCACCGGACTCCGCAAGGATCGCCGCGCACCGGGCGCCCCTGCCCGCTTCCAATCTTGGCGTGGCAAGTGCAGCGGACAAGCCACCGAGCAGCAAGGCACAGGAGGAAGAATCCTCTTCGGCAAGGGACGTTGAAGAGCGGCCGTCTCAACTCAACGAAGCAGCGGATGTAAAGCCGTCGGCCTCCGCGAGGATTGCCGCGCACCGGGCGCCCCCGGCTGCTCCCACTCCTGGCGAGGCAGTCCCAGTGGCCGAGCCTCTGAGCAGCAGTACACAGGACGACGAGTCATCCCTTGACGTTGAAGAGCCGTCGTCTCAGGCCCGCAAAGCAGCTGATGCAGAGCCGGCGGCTGCAGACATTACCGCACATCGGGCGCAACGGACTGAGGTCGGTCTTCTGGAGGATTTGACTGCAGGCGTCAGGCATCTCATCAGCAAGGAGGAGGTCAAGCAGGGTCCTGTCGTCCTGGCTTCTGGCAGCCCTGGGCAGGAGGCTCTGGAAAGCAGGAGCAATGCCGGCAGCGGGAGTCTAGAGCCTCCGGCAGGTTCTGGGGAGACAGGAATGGAAAACATGCCCCAGGACAGCATGGATGAGCAGAAGGCTCAGCCTCAAGGCAGCAGGGGCTGCAAGGATTTGCCTAAAGCGAGCGAGAAGCATTTTCATGGCGGCTTTACGGGGGCCTCGGCGGCTGAAGCGACCGATCTGGACGTCTGGCTGCTGCCGCGGGAGCCCAGCGCGCATAGCGTGCCGCCGGTGACAGGGAACGCCATGCTGCAGACGCCGAACATCTCGCCGCGCACCCCGGAGGTGCCCCGCGAGAGCGCGGCCGCGCCGATTGAACGAAGCTCCCGGCTGTCATGGCTGAACAGCGCGGCGCCAGGGAAACCTGCCGAGGGGTCTTCCACACAGCAGCACAGTGCAGGCGCAGAGGGGGTGGGGAGCTCAGGCGGCAGAGCTGAGGCGGATGGTGGTGGGGAAAAGGGAGTTGGGCCGAGCACGAAAGCCGGCGAGCAGCTGGAAGCCGTGCGGCAGCTGGCGAATCAGGCGGCGCGCGTTCAGCGGCGTGCGCGTCGCTTGTTGAACGGCCGCGCCCGCCAAAAGGTGTGTACATGCTTTCTGCCCTGCCACACATTAATGTTTGTTAGATGCCCATTGCAGCTGTGGCTATCAAGACCAACGTCAAGAGGCAATGATTGAGCAGTAAATGTGATGATGAAGGGCGGGGATGAGTCAGCGGCGAGTCAACCGGCAGACGGGTCGAGGAAGCGAGCGTCCAATACTTCGCCGCCGCCGACATGCGCGCGCAGGAAGGATGCAGAGCGCGTCAGGACCCCTTCACCAGAGAAGGTGCGCCCACAAAATACATTTAGCCGCTTCTCAAGCTATCTGTAGACTGCCCTTGCAGGAAGGCAAGGGGTAAGTGATTTTCCAGCCCATTACATCCAAGGTCAGGGACATGCTATGATGGCAGAGAGACCAGCAGTGCGCCTGCCTAATACAGCGTTTATGCTATAAAGCATGCATGTCAGGATGGTGCAGGTGACACGCGCCTCGTCATGTTCACATGTTGAGAGCATTCAGTGCTGATGATCTTTTGCAGCACATCTTGCAACCAACGAGGTTGCGCCTCTCTGCAGGTGAACCAGCTGCTGTCGGACGTGGGCGCAGTGTCAGAGGAGCTGCTTCGGCGCTCTAGCCGGCAGAGCGCGCACGCTGCCTTCTTGGACGAGCTGCAGAGCGGCATCGAGGCCGTGCGCACTCGGCTGCGCACCCCGGCCGCATCTTCCTCCTCGGACGCCGATACCCCTACACACCCTGCGCGATTCTCTACTGAGCTGCCCGCAGCGCATCCCGCACCCACGCCAGATCCTGCTGCTGCGGTTGCCGCTGCAACAGGGCCGAGCAACGCGACGCAGGAAGGGCAGGGCTCTGTAAGCATGCAGCAAGAGGAAGCCTCTGCCAGCGCGCAAGCAGAACATAGACAGCTAGTGCTGGCGATACCAGCCGGGACAGTGGCAGATCAGAAATGCGACAGCGGGCCGGACAGGGTGGCAGAGGCGGCTGCCCGGGCTGAGCGCGCGATCGCGGCGCGCGAATCGGCGGCGGCCGCGGCGGCCGTGGAGGGAACGCTCAGCGCGGCTGCCCTGCAACGCAGCGCGCTTGATTTGGCGACGCTGTCCACGACGGCGCTGACCGCGTCCATGTGCCTGCTGGTCAGCGTGGAGCAGGGTGTCGAGGTAAGCCTTCCTTCTTTTATCTTGCACATTTTTTTGTCTTTCTCAGCTAATGTGCTGCCGAACTTGCGGTGACGACGGACTACTGCAGCCTTGGCTTTCAGGGAAGGCCATGCAAACCGCGCAGCAGTGACTGCCCTTAGGGTGATGTTACTCGGCCCAACGCTGCCTATGCATGAACTTGAGCAGTCTGACAAAACAAAATTCACGAAACTGTGACGTGGGTGTGCAGGTGAGCTTTCGCGCCTGCGAAACCATCTGCAGCACGGTGCTGGCTCGGGTGCCCTTTGGATCTGCACTACTGGGCACTGGTACCGGGGACGGACCAAGGGCGCAGCCGGCGCTGGCGGTACGGGCGATGCGCGGGGGAATGCGGATCGCCTACGGGGCGGCCGGCACCGTAAGCGGCGTCAGCGCGGGGCTGCTCCGAGGCGGGGCCCCCCGCTCCCTCCCCTGGCGACATTAGAGGGTTTATTAATAAAAAACGTCTACCTCAACCACCCCTGGCAGCAGAGAGCTGCTCTTTGACTAGGGCTGTGAAATTTGGCAACGCACACCGGTGTCCATTCTGTCAGCAGTGTTGTACTAACGTTGTGCTCTTACAGCGCATTGAGGTGTTTAGTATGTTGTTCTTTTTCGGTAGGAATAAGACTGGCACGCCATGTATCTTCACAGGTCTTGAAGCTTGCTATAAACGCATCATCTCATGCTCACGCTACATTCTTTATTCTTCAGCTGACCAAGTCAGTGCTCATGTGCTTTGGAGGCTTGTCATTGTGTGCACCATGTCTGCTGTTTGTGTCTTAGTATTTGGTTTAGGCACTGCACATTTTGACAGAGCTGGTGCATCTTAGCAGTGCATGAACCGTGGCTCTAGTCTCTGGGGTTCAGGGAGCCTGCTCAGCATTTTGACTTGCAACAGTTCATTTGAAGGCTTCCAAGCACCCTCAGTACAAATATCTTCATGCTAGTCTGTTCAACAAGAGTTCATGGTGACTAAAACACGTTGATCAACTGTTTCACTGTGTTGTCTTGATAGTTGCGTGTCTTTAAATCTGCAGCGGCTTGCTAGATGGCTTTTTTGTGTTATGCATGCGCGTTTGTGGGTCAGTGCCATCCTTACTAGTTCTCAAGGAAAAGAGCTCTAAATTTAAGAAGCTTCTCCTCCTTGACGCGACTGATTTGATTTGCTGTGGTCGGTCAAGGTGGACGATTATCTTGCCAGAAATAGGCCATGTCATTACATACTCTTGATTGCTGAGTGGTAGATACGACACATGTAATTACTTCCAACCATCAATTTGAGCTTCACACTGCAGTCATGATCATGTGCACAACCCCCATTGGTCTCACCTATTAGTAATGCTTTCGTAGTTAAGGACTTCGTACGTCCTGACGCCGACATGACAACTACGCTATTGATTGGCCCAAAGAATTTTGACTCAATTGAATATTGATCAACAAGGCGTCTGCCTCTGGCGTTCTTCATTAATAGCAATGCTCCAACGTCTTCCAACTTGAATCTAAGTGGGACTATACTACACCACTCAACCTCATGAGGTTGCCTCGGCATTATTGTCAACATGCGGCTGCACAGCTCAGCTACCAGATGGTGGATCTGCCTCCACCAGAAATCCAACCACCTTCTCAGAGAGAAAGTTGGCATGCTCCGGCTTCCTGCAAACAAGCACACAGCCCTTCCTGTCATGCCACCATGGTTCCACCAGAACTGCCCATAACGAATTACCACCAAAAAAGTAGACTCAATTGGATCGACATACCATTGGTGGAGGAAGTGCCAAGACAGGGAAGGCTGGAGAGGAATTATTGAGAGGTTGCTGCAACGCACCTAGCCCTGAGGGCTCGAACAACCGTGCAAAAATAATAATAATGGAAAAAAAAGTAAGTCCCTGCTTCCCAGGTGTCTGCACATCTCACAATGCCAAACCCCAGCACAGGATTAATCAGACACACAATGCAAAGAGAAGCAATAGCGCTGAATTTGTCACGGCACAGACTCACTTGTAGTTGTGGCATGCGCCGTCCACGATGCACAGCTCACTGTTGGGGATGCGCTCGTGGAAGGAGTGCGCGTCTTCGAGTGGGATCGTTTCATCGGCACTGCCGTGGATTGTGAAGACGCGGCTGCGCTTGATGGCTCGGCTGTGGGGATCCATGTCCAGGCTCATCCGGTTGTCCATGTCCTGCATGGTACCAGAAATTCTTGAGTTTCAGCCTCGATGCTGCGGATCTTCTATTGCCAACTCTGAGGTATGGAGTGCTCTGGTAACGCTAGCCATGAGAAGCAAGAGTCTGCTTTTATTGCATATCCAGAACCTCACATGAACCTCCATGCCTCAAGACATGCTTTACTTCTCTCAAGGCCAATTGATGCACCCCCTTACATGATATCATGGTTCCTATACATTGTACATTCAGAGCAGGATTGTGGGATGTCGAATCTGGACAAAGGGGCATTGTGGGCTCAGTGTGGGGCGTACCTCCTTGGTGAGTGCCCATACGAACTTCTTGGTGGGGCCACTGCCAGGCCATGTGATTTGCACCTGCCCCTCCCTCTCCAGCCGCTCAAAGATGTCCGCCCCAAATCGCTCCTTGATCCCTAAACAGGAGCACTTGTTCGAACTCGGATACAAATTCAAAGTCAATAGATAGTACTGAGAGTGCTGGACAGAGGCTCAAGGAATTTTGAGCGGGATCCAGTGTAAACATATGCATGAAGGTACATTTAGCTTTGCGACAAATGCTGAAGTAATCAAGGAGCTTGCTAAAAACTGAATTGTCGTAAGGGATCTGACAATAGATTTGTTTGGAACCTACCTCGCTGGTTGTCAAAGCGGCCAGATATGTTGACGACCCGCGGGATGTCGTCATACTTTGCTGCATACAGGATGACCCCGCTGCCCGCCTTGGAATGACCGACCAAACCCACAACGGTTTTCCCCTGGTCGCGCAGAAACTCCACAGCCGCCCTCATGTCCTCAGCCTGAATTGGAACAAATTTCAAACTCCCTCTCAGAGTTCTCTGCATGGCATCACTGCTCCTGCTGGTATGCAAAGGCCTATTGAGGAAGAGCAGAGTTACAGAGATCAGATGCCCTGCATGTCACTGTATGCGCCTTAGGAAGGCAACACTGCATAATGATGTGTGTGCATTCTCATGCAATCCATCGGCGTGGTTCCTCAACATATCAAAAGATTGCCAGAAGCCTATAATGTGAGGTGCTCCAGATACATCCAATATTTCACAGGGGGTACCGCGTCTGCAGGGGGGTTGTCACGCGCCTCTGTGCGCATGTTGGCGTAGCAAAAAGCGCCGGGGCTCTCGCCATTGCCGGGGAAGTCCAGTCGCAGGCTGCCCAAGCCGGCACTCGCCAGAGCATCCGCCAGCGCTGGCAGATGGAATCCGTCCCTGTGGTCTCCCAGCCCGTGGCACAGCAGCACCACGTCCTGCGCCACCACAAATTTTCAATTAAATTCATATACGAATTTAAGTTTGGCACTTACTGAATTGCTGAAGCATTGCCCGGAACAAATCGGGGCAAGGTAAGCAAAGCACTTGCAAGGTTTGGGAGCTCTGTGGCCCCTGTTTCTAGGTGAATGACAGAGTGTCAAGTCTTTGTCCACCCCCGTGACCCTTGGATACCTCCGCCAGAGGTGACTTGGGTGCTGGCCAATCAAAGCTCAGCACCTGCCCTGCTGCAGGCAACAAACACCAAGACTGGTAGTAAGCAAGTAAGACTGATGTACCTGTGCATCAGGGTTTTGCCATGTCGCCACTATTTCTGACCCCTGGGAGCCAGGGAAGGTCACTCGGCGCTCCTGGACGCCCATTGTGTCCTGCCCGTGCTCAGCTGCGCAGACGACTGTTAAGCTTTGGGATGCAAGGAGGCCGACCGACCGTGGTCTTCTTCCAATGAATAGCGCGGTGGGTGGCAAACTGACTTTGCTGCAAATTCTGTTTTGGATGTTTGTGCTGTTGCTAAGGACTGTTGTGCTGAGCACTGCTCTGCTAGGCAGTGGCCAGCTAGCGCTCCTGGAACTTCTTCTCTTAGACGGCAGGTGATCGTTTTGTGGTTTCACAGGTCGTCCTTGTGCAGCCTTGAGTAGAATGGCATGTCCTGTGCAGAGTTCAAATCAGGCTCACGCGAGGGTTTATGGAATCAGCACAGCGTGTGATCAGCTCAGAAATCTTTTGCATGTTCTGTACGGATTGGATACGAATCTCTGTTGTGCGTCTGCAAATCATGTCGATAGTTGATGCCTGCTAGATTACAGTTTCTTTGATGCCCAATATCAACTTTTCAGGATAGGAAAAAGTCTCGTACCTGGTAGACTAGATGTGAAATTAAATAGATTCAGATTAAGTCTGTGCTCTTTCGACGCCTGCTTCTGTGTTGACAGTGTTGATGTGGTTTGCATGAACCCGGGGGGCCGATGAACACGGACGAAGAGGAATTGACGAGTGCCCCAGGTGCACGTCAGCGGTAATACAGCACTTTCGACTACGGCTTGTTGATTAGAACATCGGTAGTTCGCAACAATTCTCAATCTCCTGTCCAGAACTCATTCGTTGCTTGAACGCCGTCGCACATTGGGCACATGTACAGGCAGCTTCTGGCTGGTGTTGCCCCAGCTTCGGAGATGCTGAAATTGAAGTGTCGATCCGTTCTCTTAGCAAGGTGAATTGATGTTTAGCAAAATATCGTTGATCGAGTGAAAAACGTTTGAGATCACCTTTGAACCATCGTCCACCCCAATTCTCGAGTGCAACGGTTGCCGGCAAGGTGTGCATCCTGCAGGAAGTCTTTCAGGCGCACTTGAATATTGACTTATGGTCAGACAGCACAATTGTCCTCTCCTCTCTCCTGAAGCCTACGAAGGCTATCAGCTTGTTGCATATATGCTGTGGTGAATGTCTTCCAGTCAGCTTGGTCCGTCATCACAGAAACCTCAGATATTTGTTGTTGGAACTGGTGGCTTGCAAGAGCACGTGGAATGCTTCTATGCATGCTAAAATCTTATATGTTGGAAACGATAGTAGGATTTAATGTCACAATGTCAGACCTGTTCTGGCTCTAGGGAGACTGCCTTTGAGCACATCAGAACTCCCAGACTGACCGCATAGCATGCGTTGCAGGTCATTTAAAGATGGACACATTCGCCATGAGGCAGTCGAGCCATGCAACAGCTTCCTTCTCAGGCCATCAGCTGCCCTGTGCACTTCCCTTTGCCACACCAGCGGCCTGCAGGTGCCATGTGGGCCGTCGCCGGCTTGACCACTCACACAGTAAGAAGGACAGGCTTGTGGCGAGGGCTGCCACCACAGAGAATGTCGTCAAGAAGGAGCAGTATAACAGAAGCATGGGCGAGTGAGTAATCAATCAATTGTGCAGCATGCATAAAGTGCAATCACCCACTGTCATTTTCACACGCGTGTTAAGGCTACTAGAAGTCCATACCCTCTCCTTCTCTGCAGGGGCGCATGAAGAAAATTGCGGCCCTGCTGCACCTACTTAATGTTTGCCACCTGCTGCCTTGCTGATGCGACGCATGAAATTTATGAGCATGTGCATGGTGTCTGACCAGGCAGATGCAGTGGTGCCACTTAAACCCCTATGAGTACCACCCAGAGAGGGGCCTGTACTACCACGAAGTAGCGCCCAACCTGCTCTGCGGATCCCAGCCGCAGACGCTGGCAGATATTGAGCACCTCCATGCAGGTTGGTCCCTGCATCTTACACACCTCTTACAAATCATTACAGAGGCAACAGCATCCTGCTTGGGAAGTTTCAAGCATGTGCCTGCTCTTGACATGCTGATGTCTGCGCAAAGGCACTTGCTGCTCCATAGGCAGCATTTTGCAAGCGCTCAGCTGCAAAGCACAATCCACAACTGCCAGGAGCTCTGTGATCAAAACATCAGCCTGTCGCAGAACCAGAGTGTTGGAGCAGAGGGGCATGTGTGTTGCCGCAGGGGGCGTGACAAACATCGTGAACCTGCAAGAGGACAAGGACTTTGCATACTGGGGCGTTGACTTTGAGGCCTACCGCCGCCGCGCTACAGAGCTAGGCATGTTCCTCGACCGCCGCCCGGTGCGCAGCCGCACCCCTCTTCAGGCTTCTTTGGCTCTCCTCATTATGGGCTCTTTGCAGCCCAAAGCAAGTGTTCTCTGTTGCTTGGCCGCAAGACAGAGGTCTTTCGATGGGCTCAGCCTAGCCCTCATACCCTCTTGAGCTGAAAGGAGAGGTAGGCAGCTGCTGGATTTCACATCAAAGCTCGTCAGGCGATTGCTGTTTTGGTCAGTCTGTGGATCCTTCCAGAGGTGCTACTTTCCACGCATGCATGCAAAGGACCGTATTTGCGCATGGTTCCTGAAAGGGGCCAAAAGGATCGAATCCCTGCATGCAAGGTGGTTAAATCCCATTTCGAGAGGGGCGAGAAAGTATTTTAAGAGCAGTCGTTTGCGCAGATTGTGGACTTTGATGGGGAGAGCCTGCGGCGGAGCCTGCCGCGGATCGTGCTGGCGATCGCAGGCGCGCTGTCTGTGGGCGGCCGCGTGTACGTTCACTGCACGGCCGGTCTCGGACGCGCGCCGGCCGCATGCATCGCCTGGCGGTACTGGTTCGGTGGCATGCAGCTTGACGAGGTGGGGCCAGTGCATCAACCCTTGCACCGACCTTGTATATGACCTGTAAGCATGCACCGTACACCTTTGCATTCAACGTTCCAGGGCCTTGTGAAACATATTTTGCCGGGCCAAGAACAACACGGTCTTCCATGAGGAAGCACCCGCAAAGGGGAAGCCTCTGTCCAGCGCAGCATGTGGGGTCTTGTGTGGAATGCTTGTGGCAGTATGTCAGGTGGTGTGTCTGTGCAAAGAGGAGTGATGTGAGCCGATTCTGTATTTGAAAGCATCAGCCGTGCACTGCACCTCAGAGTACAAACACCGGATAAGCCTGCCAACTTACATGCCTGTGCTCTCAAGTCCTCTAAGCCAGGTTTGAAACCGCGCTGAAGGGATGAGGATGGGAGCCTATCATGACCCTGGAAGAGGGCATCACTGCTATGGCTTGACTGACAATGCTGGTGGCCTGCAGGCATACACGGCGCTGACGGCGATCCGGCCATGCGGCCCGAAGCGCGACGCGATTCGGGCAGCCACGTACGATTTGCTCGACAGCCGCGGATGGCACGAGTTCCACAACCTGCCCTCCGACGCGTACGCGTGCCTCAACGACGATGACCGCGCTCGGCTGCAGCAACGCCTGCGCGAGCGCTGCTAGATTTGCAATATGGAACTTCCCGGCGCATTGCCGGGGAGGGTTTTGTGTACATTCAATTTTTTTGATTGTTTTGCTGCACACAAGATGAGCAGCTTCTGATGGCGTCATCTGCCAGAGGCCGTTGTCCAAATAGGATGTTGTTTGGCAGTCTGGGCAGCTGTCACTGCTTCCAACTGTCTTGTAGGATTTCTTGGGCACTGGTGCGCTTGCCAACTGGCCGCCAGTGCCTGTGGACGTTTGCAGTAATTATAGCTTGTGTTGCCACCGTTGTTGTCAGCTTTGTTATGTAGTATTCATTGGCGGCTGGCGCACCCGCCAGCTGTGGCAAGCTTTGAAAGGCGGCCATTGTCTCTGGGAGATGCAAAGTGGGAGGCACGATTCCTTGAGCCCAAGATTGGGCCTCAGAGCAGCTTCCATATATGTTATAGTCATATCTGTGTTGCTCTGATTGGAGAGATTATGCTTTTGTGGTGACTGGTGCTTGTGTTCCCAGCGAGTTAGGGCACACCACTTCAGGTTGCTGATACTTGAGAGGTGCCAGGGCAAGTGCTGCAAAGCCCAAAAGTGCTGACCAAGTAGTCACTGTCTTTGCTCTTGTAGGTTTGGTTCGCTCATTCAATCAATCTGAAATTCAGATGCACATAGGCATGCATGCAAGTGACGCACTGTGGCTTGCTTCCCATGGCCATGGGCAAGGTGTAAACATGTGACCACCACTGCAGTGTACACATTATAAGTGGTCCTGTATGCCCATGCATGCACTGTGCGCACTGAGAGCATCACATCAGCGCACATAGGAAGTCTTCCCAACAACTTGTTGGCCACAGCTTTTGCTGTCTGTAAGGCCTTATTCGCAGAGAGGCAGTCATGCTCTTAGTCCCGGATCCGGCCGCAGCCGCGAATGGCAGCCGCGAATGGTACTTTCTTGGGCCCAATTGGGCAAGCAACTTGCCCAGTTGGGCCCAAGAAATTTCTTTAAAGTACCAAGCTTGAAGCTAGATCAATTTCATGAAGCTAATTTTTACACAGCTCTGTAGACTGGCCAGCTGCAGCAATTGGACTGTCCTGGGTGAAATTCATCTGTGCAAGACCTGCAACTTCCGGTTGACCTCGAGAAACGAGATGTTCTTCCCTCTGAATCAACGTAAGGCGAGAGGAACGCATGCAAAATATATTGATGCTGACATCACCATTCTGATAGGACCTGCATTCGACGGCGACTGTCACTCACTGTTACAAACCAATTCATGACAGAATGTGAGGGGGATGCCTAATTCCGGACCGGCACTGAGAGAATAACGCTTTTCTGTAATCCAAGTATAATCCTAGTATCTAGAATTAAGAGATGGGACACACCTCAGGGTGTCAAGCGCTCTGAGAGTTTCCGTCACGACACTGCGTGAATGGTAGTAACGGTCTGTGCAAAAGTAACTATAATTGCTTGACGGATAAGATGATTTCACAGGCCGATGGTAATCTGGCCTCGCTCTGTGCCAGTCAATCGTCCCGAAGGCCGCTTTCTGTGCGCTCAGTGATTGTGGCGTTCAGCCAGTGGTGGATTCTGTTTCCGGTCCTTGTCGAACAGGTGACTGCGCAAGGCAGAGGTAGGTCGACATTTTATAGGCCCCAAATGGTGCCAGGCTTGCTTCTCTGTGCTCCTTCAACGTTGCCGTCTGCCATTTATTGTGCGAGCAATAAGTAATTGTACATACACGCACAGAGTTCCAAGCACGCGGCCCAGACTTCAGCAACCTCGCAGGTTTCGCCCTCAGTCAGCTGCAGAATGATACCGGTCTTCTCACGGACATATTGCCTGCCTCAAGGCGGTATGTCAACAAAGGTGACGCGAATGAACAAGCCCAGATTGATGCCTTGAAAGCAAAGCTTTTGGCCACGCAGCAGGTAAGCACAGAAGTTCGCTTACCAAATTTACTGCATTTCGCAGCTAGTCAAGCATCTGTGCAAGCCCATTTGACAGTTTGCGTCCAATGCACTTCGTACTTTTTAACAGCACTGTGCACACTCAATTGCAAGTGCAAACGCCATGCTTCAATTGAGAGTCGCTTGATGCTCACAGGGCCCAACTGGACCCACAGGCCCTCAAGGACCCACTGGCATGGGAGGCGCAGGTCTGAAGCCTCTCATGTCTCAGAGATTGCAGTGTGTCTAAGCTGCATATGCCGTGGCACATGCAAACACTCATATTGACACGTTACACTCAGCTTCCTTGCAGAGAGAAACCTACAAGTGTCACATATGCCTCTGTTGAGACTATGTGCTGACATCCACTTGTTTGGCGTGGCTCAGGGGCCAGCGGCGGGCCTGGACAGCCGGGCTCACCAGGTGAGCTCTCCAGCTGCAATAAATTTAGGAGCAGACGCTCGCCCTCAATGGGGACACGGACAGACCTCTTTCACTGGGAATGGATGCGAAGGACAGCAGTGCAGCCCTTCAAGAGCCACTCAAGCAGAGCCGCAGCAGGGTGGTAGAAAGGAATGAAGAGTCACACCCCTGTGAGGGATACACATCATGCAAGTGATGCAAGAGCTGCTGGCCTCTTGATGGCCTGTCGTTCTTGAGAGTCCTCGTGCAACTGTGCTGTTTCACACTGGCGTGCTGAGGGCATGGGCATACTCAGGTGCGACTGGCGTGACTGGCGTGGGCACAACTGGCCCCAAGGGAGATAAAGGCGACAAAGGAGACACCGGCCCTTTTGGGGCCACAGGTGAGGCAGCACTTGCAGCTCAGTGGCAAGCCAATTGTGGCGGAGGCAATGACAATGCCTAAACAGATGTCTGGGGATCAGACAGCACTTGCCCAGACAGGCACAACTGAATGTCTCTGGGCAGTCCCAGGGAATTCCTGGCCTGTGTAGTGAATGGGCCAGTCAAAGTAGCAAGCATTTATGAGCGGGACCAAGAATCCCCATCCGAGAAGCATGAGCCCACACCAAGAGTTTGGGGTTGATCTGCTGTTCCGTTTCTGCACAATGCCTGCCCATGGTGCGCTGTGCACTTTTTGCTCACCACAGCGCGCACACTTTCCTCACAACAGCATGCACACTCTGCTGAATGCTTCTTCAAACCTCTGCAGGCGCCAGCGGCACAGATGGAGCAATTGGCGCTTCAGGCGCAGTTGGCAACACCGGTGCCACCGGCAACAATGGACCGACAGGTGTGCACTCCCTTTCTTGTCCACCTATCCTGTTGAACAGTGCGCACCGGCTGGGCATATTGTGTTTAATTATTAAGTTAGGGGTGCAAGGGCTGCAGACAAGCTAGGAATGCCATTCACCTGGGACACCCCTTTGCGCACAAGCTGCCAGAGAGCAATCTCCCGCGCCAACAGACATGTATATGAAGTGCCGCTGCTGCATCTTTTGCTGCACACATCTGTCCGCCCCCCCATTCAGCCCAGAGGAAGCCCCATGGCAATTCAAAGTGTGCATTTGTCTCTGCTGAAAAGTCTGTGTTGCCCCGCCTTCAGGCGTCACCGGCGCGGGGGCCGGCAGCGGCGCTACGGGCAACTTCTTGGTTGGCGGGGACTTGTCCGTGGTCGGCAGGTCCAACCTCGCCGCGCCCGTAACCATTACGGACCCCCAGCCCGGCGCGGCCATCGCGTTCAAAGTCATCGGATCCTCGTCCTTTGGGGTGGTGACTCCGAATACAGCCATAATATCGGCTGCCGGGCAGGTGCAGATCAACAACCCAACCCCCAGCGCGCTGGCCGTCGCCGGCGGGGGAATCTTCAACGGCGCGCTGGTGGCGGCCGCCGGATCCGCGCAGCCGTTCAGCGTGGCAGGCACCGGGGCGGTGACCGTGGGGAGCACACTCTCGGTGACCGGCCAGTCGACCTTGGGCGTAGCCAACTTCAACGGAATTGCCACGTTTAGCGGCGGCATTTTTGCGCCAGCCGCCACGCCAACATCCCGCGTCACGATCGGCCCGGGCGCTTTCGATGCCAACAGCCTACTGGCAGTGAATGGGCAGGTCACAATCGGCGCCCAGGGCCAGGGTCCCGTGACGATTCGAGCTGACGGCACGGTGAACATCGAACCTACAAATCCTATCGCCACCTCATTGCGGGCCACTGCGATATCAGACCTGGAGCGTATCTTCCTCCGCGTCGGGTTGTACACGGTGCCCTACAGTGCCACCATCGACCAGACTGCCACTCCAGTCACCGTACCTCAAGGTGACACCTTGCATCCTATAGCCTCCTGGCCACATCAGTGAAGCAGCCCCCAATCTTATATTTCCTTGCTGTTTGTAGCAAGCTTGACCATTGTACTGGCAAAGGCTGTGCGGCGTCTGGAAAACTGGTTTATTATATAGCATGCATGCATGCATGTGTAAAGATGCTTCACTGATTCCGTGTTTGTTTGGACCCTCTGCCGTGAAGCGTGCCCTGGAGATCAAACACCCTTTGCAGCAATAGAAGCTAAATTTTATCGTGTTGTTGTGCAGCGACCACGCATATCATTGCGACTGTCACTGCAACGGGGACGCTGTATCTTCCACTCCCGCCTGCGTTTGATTTGTACGTCGGGCAAAGCATCCTGATTATTTTCCCCAGCGGCCAAACAGCCGACCTCACCATTAAATGCGATCCGACTTCGCAGCCATGCGTAATTAATGGCTTTCCTCCCGGCACTGGCCTCCTAGCCCTTGCTACCGCTTGCGATGGTGTCAATCCTTCAATAAGGCCATCGAGCGTGCAGTGCCTCGGGCTTCCTGCAGCCCCCTCTTATCCTGGCTTCCCCAGATATTCATGCGTGCGCGTATGCGAGGCTATTGCTCCAGCTGTTTGAAGCCTAACGGCTAGGATATTGCTCACCAATGTGTTCTAACCCCTGGAGCCCCTTCGTTGTAGTGAAAAGGGTGGACAATGATATTGCACTTCTGCCCTTGGATGCAAGGGCTGCAAGAGCTGTGGCATGGGCAGGGCGGACGCGGGGTCTGCGCAGACAAAAATTGAGGCTGCGTGTGGGTGTGCGAGTGCTGCATACCAGCTGGCTATTCGCTATTCCTTGTGCGTGAGCTTTGCACGGGTGGTAATGAGGCACCAGTTGCAACGCTAGTGGGGATTGTTTCTGGGGTGCATGCGGGCACATTTTCAGGTCCATCCTGGAAGGCACCGGTATGCCATTCACACCTGTGCGTGCTGATGGGGGAGCACTGTTTCCACGGTTTGTAGCACAATGGGCTGGAGAGTTTGAAGCACTGGAGCCTCCTGGGCCTCCCAGCGCCTTTGCTGTGGAAGTTCAGGAGTCCAGCCTTGCGGCAAGGGGCAAGGACATGTGGGGTCTTTCCTTATAGAGGTGGAGCAGAGGCAGGGGAAGTAGTTTTTGAAGCCAGGAGGTCTGCCCAGGGTGGCAGCACATGCTGAAGCGGCAGCATTGACATGCCTGTTTCAGTAGGACGAAGCATCTGCAAGGTTTCGTACCGAGGATTTTCATCTTTTATTGGGACAAAATCACAGGTCTGGGGACTGCTAAATATGGAGGGATATTTGGGACTATAGCCAGGGCTTGGCTAATGCAAGCTGGTGGGGCAAAACTACTTGCAATCAAGCACTCAACCTGATTGCTTGATTGCAACTGCAAGTGCTCGGAAATAGTTCTTATTGCCCTGCGCTTGTCTCCAGGAAAGAAGATATCAGTACAGGAGATCACTTCGGGAGTACAGCGGGCAGGCTTAAACAAGCTGCAGGGTTTCAAACAGTCTTCTACTTTGCAGAGGCACTCAGACTGTGCATGTGGCGCAAGTGTCCTATATATAGAGGTGTAGGCTGCAGTTGGTTGGTACAGCACTACTCCTTTGGATGTGTACATAAAAATGGAATAAATCTCGTAGTCTACGACTTTGATCAGCTGTGGCTAGAGTCTTTCTTCAAGATTGGGCACAGGCCTTGTTGCAGGACGCTGGCATTAAGGAAACATCTATACTTCCTTCTCTCAGTCGTGCCCAGTAGTGAGAGATGCACCTGCAGGCATGCATTGACTTGCAGATTGTCTCGAAGAATGTCTGCTGTTTTGAAAGATTTGTAATTGTGTCAGCCAGCGTCATCCCTGCAGCCCTCTGTGTCTACATATATACAATCCTGTTGGATCAGCCGGCGTTGACAAGGCTGCTCCTAAAGTGTCCATAGGCTCTGCAGCGGCGTAGCAACGGTGGCCGTCAGCCGCCACATGGTGCACCGATGCCACTTTTCACCAGGGACCCACTTCTGGCAGGCTTTGGCGCGAGTGCAGGGATTGTAGCGCCTTCTACCGGCAGCTGCGAGGCTCACAGCGCTGGCACAGGCTGCCGAGCTCTGCTTCTGTGCGCATGGAAGGCATGCCTTGTGATTGTGGCCAATCATGACGCATGCACACAGTACATCAACGGGAAACCTCTTGAAAATATGATTACAGTGCTTGTTCAAATCATTCCACCTTGCTTAGCAACGTACAGTCTCTCAGCAAGTGCATCTATGGTGCTATTCTTCATTTGTTGATATCATACAAATTGATACAGATACTTACTTGGCTTTAAGAGTCTCTCAGCAAGTGCATCTATGGTGCTATTCTTCATTTGTTGATATCATACAAATTGATACAGATACTTACTTGGCTTTAAGAGTGCTCCCTTTTTTGAGAAGATTAGATTCTTAGCTGCTTGTTAGAGAAAAGACATTGGTGCGCCCAGTAAACTTCATTTCATTTGGAATGACTTCAATAAATTGCACCACAACATAGCAGATCCTGCAAATGAAATGAATCGGAGCCTTGCATGACTTGTTCATCAAGGGCAAGAAAAACCAATTGCAGTTTTTGGGCTGACAACAGTAAGCAGCTGTTGCCTGTACATCTTGCCGCCACATGCAGGCACTCGTGTTGTTGCCAACAGTGCCAACAAAACATGGCCTGCCTTTCTGGCAAACAATCATGTTTGGGCAAGCAACAGCCAGCATAGATCACGGCAGGACATCTCTCTGCAGGATGGACAGGGCCGGCGCAGCCACCGGGGCCGCCGGCTGCTCCGCACCCTCCGCCGCACCGGCCGCCGCCGGAGCGGCCACCCCGGCCGCCACCGCATCCGCCTGCGCCAGCGCCACAGCCGGCGCTAAAGCATCGGCCATGGCGCGTGTCAGCGCGCCGGCCGGGCCCTTGGCTGCCGGGCCCACCGCCGCCGCTGCGGCCGCCTCTGACGGCGCATCAGCCGCCGCCGCCTGCGCTGGCGCCGCAGCAACAGCCGGCAGGCTCGCCGCGGTCGCGGGGCCGGAGGCGGCCGCGGCAGCGGATTGGGGCGCGGGCGCTGTAGAGCTCCCGATGACGAGCGGGGAGGTGATGACGGGTCTGACAGCCGCCGGGCCGGCTGGGCCGCTCTGCTGAGCGGTTGCTGCCGGCACTGTGGTGGTAGCCGGCTGCGTGACCGGCCGATACTGGGTGCCGTTGGCCGTCTGCACCGCATAATAGAGTGTGGGGGAGGGCGGTGCGGGCACAGCCGTGAGGCCGCTGGACTGGGCAGTTTGCGATTGTGGCTGCGCAGTTATCATCGATGGCTGCTGCTGCTGTGTGCCTGCGGCCATGGCTGACGGCTGAGGTGAAGTGGCCATGAGGCCTGGAGCTGCTGTTGCGCCTGGAACACACGCATGTCAGATGTATCAATAATCTCTCCCCAACTGGAAGGGCTTCTGTGAGTGTTGAAGCGCATGCGGTATTAATTAGAGTAAAAAAAGCTACACAGCTCGACCGGACATGTGGACAGGGCTCGCCTGCAATGCATCATCTGATGAGGCAATGTGAGGCACACCTGCTGGACGGTAGTCGTTCTGTGCATTGCCCGTCCCACTGATGGCAGCGGGCGCACCCGTGCCGGGTGTTTGCTGCACAGGAGCCTGCTGTGCGGCCGGCACGGCAGTGCCCGAAGCCACTGAGGAAGCTGCCACCTGGCCGGGAGACTGCTGTGGCGGCTGCTGCGGCATAGCTGCTCTGGGGGCCAACGACAATCCCTCGGCCAGCGCCGTCGTGTTTGCGGCCGTTGCGGTGTCATTCGTGTAGATCGGGGTCAGGATAGTCCCCGTAGGTGTCTTGGTGACAAGGTAGGCTCCCGCCGGGACTGTGGCGTTTGTGCCAGCAGTGGCCGCCTCCGCAAGGGCATTGATTGATGAATTCTGGGCGGAGGCCGATGTGTTGGCTGCGGTCGGCAGCGCGCTCAAGTCGCCGGCGGCTGCGGCCGGGGCCGCGTCAGCCGGCGCAGGCGGCGGCGCGCCACTGCCGGCCCCCTGCGGCAGCGAGTTGAGGTTTGTCGCCGCAGGAGGGGTCCCCCCGGCAATGGCAGGAGTCCCCCCGACAACGGCAGGGGTTCCCCCGGCGGTGGCGGCCGGGGCAGCGGCCCCCGCGCCGCCGGCCGCCGGCCGCGCGCCGAGGCTGCCGGCCGGGACGGCCGGCGCGGATTGGTTGCCCGTGGCCGGGAGGGCGCCGCCCGCGGTTGCCGGAGCGACCGGCGTTGTTATGTTCGTCGCCGCTCCCGGAGTCTTCTCCAAGGATCCAATGGGAATTAACCTGCGCAATCAAGGGTGTCAATCAGCACCCTCATGTCGGCTCTCCTTGGCAAATCACAGTGCATCTCTCAGAATTTTACCCTGCACCAAACGCCCAAGTGGCGAGGACAGAAGGAGTGTAGGCATGATGTGAACGACAGACGCCCACCTCTGCGGCAGTCCGTTGCCGGTTGCATCGCCACTTGACGGCGCCAGAGACACGAATGCCTGTTCTGCATCCTGGTTGTAAGTGTACACACTGCGCACAAGGCCCATTTTTCTCAGCTGACAACGCTCCTCATGCTTCTCTACAACTAATGAAAGCTGCTAACACATACAAGTGATATGCGTGCAGAACAGGCACAAAGAGTCTTCTATACTCTGCACAGCCTCTCAGGTAAATCAGCAGCAGCTCTGATAACACAGCAGAGCAGTATGCAGATGTGCAGGACTTATGATGGGCCGCACGTGTAGTAGGATCGCATGAAGACATCGCCCAGCACTATTTTCCCGGCAGGGCCGCCGCCCACAATGACAGATGTGCAGCCAATGTTGACAGTCCCCACCGCCTGACCACAGCACCACAACCACCTCAGCCTTCCATTTCTATGCTTCATACCTTGTACGTCATAAAGGTGTGCCGTGCTTGCATGCAGGATAAAAGCCACAAAAGTATGGCAGATTTACAGCAACTATTTGCGCTGTCAAATTGCATTAGCCTTCCTTCATTTGTCAGGGAAGTTTCCAGTTGCATGTCTCCCTAGCAAGCAGGTCCACAATGGCATGAGATATAAACAGAGCAGCACAATTCCCTCATCTGACTGGTGATTCCTGATACCTCCAGGTTGCAGGCAAGAAAGTGCGCACCTGGGTTATGTACTGCCGGGGAGCCAGGGGCACGAGGAATTCGCCCATCCTCAAATTGATGGTGGGCAGGCCATCCAGGTTGCTGCAGCCGCCGGCCACCTTCCAGCTGTTGGAGTCTTGCGCATACTGCAGCCCCTGAATTGCCTGATCAGGCAGCACAATGACAACTAATTTCAGCTTCGATTAAACAGCGATACGTGAATAGATATCATTGCACAGAGACTACATTGAGACTCTGTAGAGAGGCCTTCAGAGACCTTAGGAGACCTGCCATGACGGCATCACATCAATGAATGCCGCCACAGTTCTGCTGTAATAGCCTTGTGCTACAAACAACGCCACCTGTGTGCTTGCGCCAATCTTGGCTTGAGCTCATGTAATGCCTTGAACTTGCAAGCGCCTCAAGAGGGATGGCGCAAGGCCTCACACTGCACTTCATGGCTCTGAAAAGAAGGTGATAAGGCGCTCACCCCGTTGATGATCCTGGCGTCTGCGTCGCTGGCAATGATGAAGTGCGTGCCGCTGTCAAATACTGCGCTCGTGGCATTAATGCTCAGCGCATTGTTGCCCACGCTCAGGCCCTTCAGCCCCACAGACCAGTACTTCTGCACAGGCACAATAGCAATTCTCTGAAGCCTTCACCAATCCTGCACTTTTACTTGCTGCTCCTGCGACAAGGGAAAGCTAGCGGCCCATGAAGGTGCATGAAATGTCTTTGCTTGAATGTGGTAGTCAGAAGGTCTCTTCCTGGCTCCTTACTGGTGCAGAGAGCGTTAGCAGACCTCAAATTGCTTCTGTGCAGCTCACTTACTCTTTATAGCAAGAGGCTTGGTCTTTCTTTGCAGCAAGTAATTTTTAGTGGTAAAGGATTGTGTGAACATACAAAGACAAGAAGGTGCAGAGATGTATGGTCGATTTCAGGCAAAAGAAGGTGACTCACCCTGCTGTTGACAGGGATCTGGTTGAGGGGTCCGCTGAAGTAGCGCGACTGGATGCCGCCAAAATTTAGCTCCCCGGTAAAGTCCTTGGTCTCGTCTGACGCCAGCCAGATCGAGAAGAGCGGCTGGTCCAAGAATCCCTGCGCATGCATGCGGCCACATCAGCACCTCTCTCTACCTAACACCCCACTACAGTCTTTCCAGGCAGGATGTGTATCTTGGGGCAAGCTTTTTGGGGGGAGCAAGATAGCTACTACAGGCGGAAAATGAAACTGTTGAAATGAATGAATGTATGTTGAAATGAAATTGTTGAAAATGAAAACATTTTCCGCCTGTATCCATTTGGAGGTTGTCCATTCCGAGATATGGCAAGAGCGATATCTCGGTCTCCATGGGACCTATAGAATCCATTTGGAGGCTAGAAATGCTGCTGTGAAGAGCCACTCACCAGTTTGATGAGATTGTAGAAAGCGGGCACCCTGATGCGTGCGCCACTCTTGAGGCGGCCCAGACCGGGAAACGCCAACCCCTGCATCACAGTCACGATAATTACTTTCTCAGCTCTGAGACCAATTCCCTGCCGCTTCCGTTCACCCTCTCGTTAAAGAAATCAGGGACTCCTTCATAATGCATATCAATTGGTGCAGCACAGGCCCCGCCTGTGTCATCAAGTGCGGCTGTGGCAAGAAAGGAAAGAGTTGCCATTAGGAGGCCTTTTCTCTCCAATGCAATCCCTATGCACACAGTACAGCGGCCAACCCGGCACAACACGCAATGGACAGGCATGCTCTGCTAGACTTGTGCTCTCAAATATTTTAAATTCAGATGCAAGGGGGAGAACGCACAAAGACGCCGTCGCAGGTGTTGCTGTGGAAATCTGCGGTCGAGTTGGTGGTGAGGCCGAAGGCTTGGTCTGCGATGGTCATGTTGGGGACCCCCAGGGTGAGCGAATCGATGGCAACCTGCCCCGCCACCATTCCCTGGCTGTAGTCTATGCTAAACCTGTCCCCGCTCCCCTGCATTATAACCATACACCCTTGAGCCCCCACGCACCTTTCTGCACCATTTTACTGTAAGTCACCCTTTATATCCCGCAGCACCGACACTGACAAGCTGCCACACACGCTCCATTTATGTCATAACATGTGCCGTTTCTCTAATCCTTCCCTGCATGCTCCGCACAACTACAGTGCGCAGTGTTGAGGTCAGCAAAGAGCCTGCAGCGGTCTAGGCATAAGACCAAGGCATCAAGTAGAGCAGATAGCTGCACTGCGCTGCATAATTTCTGAGTTAAATGGCTGCAGGAAGTTCAGAGCTGACGCTATAACGCTGTACCCTGAAGGTGGTGGAAGTCTGGCCATTGAAGCGGCTGTGGGAGAGGCAGGAAGGCGTGGTGCAGCTGACAGAGGGCAGCCACAAATCTGCACTGCCAGTGTCAAAGCAGACCGTGAAATCCTGCCCAGGTGTGCCCAGCTGGATCTGCCCATAGAGCTGCGCGCAGGAAGCCCAACCGACTCAGGATATGACCTCACGACATTGTGAAGTTCCAGAAGGGCGCTGAAGAGGTGTAAGCAACTTGAGGTTGGCTACACCTCAAGTTGCTTACACCTTGGGCCTTTGGGCCCAGGATGTCAGGGAGATGTGTCACACCAGCTGGTTCGTCTGTCGCCTGCCTTCGTTGCGATCGAGCGTCCCGCTGTTGCGATAGAGTTTTACTGTGGCCTGTCGCGCCTGTGCAAGCGCACAGCAGCAGAGCAGGAGCGCCCAAATGCTGCCCACTCCCATCAGGCGTACTAGGCGTAGGTAGACCCTAGTCTCATGTACGTGTGATGCGCCGGTCACATGTGCATCGCAAGGGGACTTGTGCTCCCAAAAATTGCGATCGGCCAATTATCAAGCAGCAAGACCTCAGGTTTAAAGGCCCTTCAGCACAGTGCCGAGCAAGTGCATGCTTTCTTCCGCAGCCCTTTCAAAAACTATCGTGGTATCACCTGCAGGTCTTGAAACAGAAGCACAACGTCTCAAAGATCACCGTGAGGAGCCTTGTACCGGGTACAGCCCTGGACCAAAGGCCTGTAATCGGTGATCGGTAGGACGCCTTGGTGACTACAGATTGCCTTATGTCACCATCAGTCAGAATTGCATGATGGTGCTGCGCTGAACGGCGCAACCTTCCAAAGTGTTTTAGATCCACATTTGCTGTGATTTGAACAGCTATATAAGTGGTGGAACGAAGAATTGAACTCTACTTTTGCGTGTGCTCTGCTGCGTCTGTGCACTGCTTGAAAAGGCTGCGTAAAAAGCCTGGAGAGCTATTTTTTCTCCTACACCACGATAATTGCGAAGAATTAACTGCAGATAAATCAAATAGTTTCTTCTCAGGGATCTATCAAAGCTGTGCTGCTAGCACTGTTACAGCACTTTTGGAGTTGTGCAAGTTCATCACTGTGGACTACCAAGGGGGTCACAAATCCCTTACTTCACGTTGATGAGTGCATTTCTCGGCAGAGTAATCCGCCATACAGACATGCGACTAGTAGCCTGAGCGCCTGGAGCTGATTGTGTGCACTAGCCCACTGATCATCCAGCAGGGAGTGCAAAGCGATGTCAGACTTCAAACGCGCCCACTCTCCAGAAACGAATGGAGATGCTGGAGCAATTGTTAAGAAGCAACGTACAGAAGATGGAAGCCTGGTGGTCAGCGCTAAGCAGCCGAAGGAGGTCAGTTTGCATCTGTGCAACTCTGATCTACAGCACTTCTGTTCTCCTTCATCTTTAGTTTGTGCAGGCATCTTTTCCTGGATTTGAATGTGTACCTTGTGGATGGTAATGCATCCAGCAGGAATCTATTCGGCAGAGGTGGGACTGTCACTCAAGGTGATGCGTGAATCAACTGCACAGGGTCCACAGAGGACTTCAGGGCTGCTGGCGCCTATCATGCTGCTGACAGGGCATGCGGGCGAGGTGTTCACATGCAAATTCAACCCGGCCGGTGACGTGGTGGCCTCCGGATCCCACGACAAACACATCTTCTTGTGGCGGACCTATGGAGAATGCGAGAACTACATGATGCTCCAGGGTGACCTTTCTCATGACCTACAACATCCCAGTCCTGCACAGAATCAGCAGCAGCTCACATCTGAAATCTGCTGCTCATAATGGCAAGTTGTTGGCAATGGCCTCAATTGCAATCCGCAGGATCCGAAGGGCATATGCTTCTGTGATTGATGAGGTCATTCGAAGCCTGGCGCAGTACTGCATGACGGCAGCATGGACAAGATATTTTGGAGCGTCAAGCCTTAAGAGGAAAAAACAGTACTAGCGCATCACTCATTTGGGAACTATTCTGATGCACCTAGACCTTGGCCCTCAGCAGCATGCATGCCCGTTGCGTCAAATGTCATGCATGGCTGCAGGCCACAAGAATGCTGTGCTGGAGCTGCACTGGACCTCGGACGGCGAGCGGATAGTGTCGGCCAGCCCCGACAAGAGCGTGCGCGCATGGGACGCCGTGACGGGGGAGCAGGTCAAGAAAATGTCTGAGCACGACAGCTTCGTCAACAGCTGCTGCCCGCTCAAGCGCGGCCCGCCCCTGCTCGTCAGCGGATCGGACGACGGAACAGCCAAGGTGGGCGCGGCAGTCTTCTTCCTGGGGTGACAGTTATGATGCTCATGAAGCACTAGGATACATACTCCGTCTGCCTGTGCAATTTAAAGGGGTTCCTGGCAATTGGCGTCCAACATCATGCGTCAGGACTCCCAGAGAGCACAGCCACATGACATCGCAGAGCTAGCTCAGACAGTACAATGTGGGGGACGTCTGTCATTCAAAGGATGCACAAGCATCAGGGCTCTTGACAAAGCTCCGGTTCCCAAAATGCAGAGGCACATTAACCATACTCTTCCATCCCTTTCTCCTGAAGTGGTGGTCAGATGACTGCAGGCAAGAAAGTGCACCCTCTGATTGAATCTGAGCAGTGTTTTGTAAATCAAGAGCCATTGTGCATTGGCGTTGATGTGGGGTATTTCCCTGTGCGCAGCTGTGGGACCTGCGGTCGAAGCGCTCGGTGCACACGTTGAGCGAGCAGTACCAGGTGCTGGCGGTGGCCTTTGGGGAGGAGGGGGACCAGGTCTACACCGGCGGCATCGACAACTCCATCAAGGCACGCTCACCTGCTCTCTTTGCTTCATTCTGCATGAACACTCCTCAACAGGCCCTGTATACAATAGAGGAATATTTGGTTTTGGGTGAGGACACACAAGTCATATGTTGCCTTGCATCTTGAACAAGTGAGGGCACACAGATAACTTCCTGCCTCCATAGAGGTCCGTTGTGTTGTTGTAACCTTGCAGCTGGCATTCTGGCATTGCCAGACAGGGCGGTGCTAGCTACCCGTTGAGAACCCATCACCGGGAGCTCAACAGCAGACAGCAGCACTCTCAGCACGCTGTGGTTGAAGATGTGCCTTGGCGATGTGGCTTGGCTGCAGACGGGAAATGCCTCGGACATGTAAGGATTTGCTGGTGACTGGACACATGGGATCAGTCAGGGTGCCTGATCAGGTGGTGTGCATGCATGCGCAGGTGTGGGACCTGCGCAAGGTGGAGGTGTCCATGTCGCTCAAGGGCCACAGCGACACCGTCACAGGACTGCGCGTCTCGCCAGACGGCACCCACCTGCTCTCAAACGCCATGGTGCGATCCTCCTCTTGATCCTGACTGGCAGCTTCTTAGGAACCCAGTTGTTAAGGCTAGGCTAGACATGCAAAGGACATATGGCTTTGCATTATAATGGTCAGTGTGCTACGCTGCAGCCGCATTCTATGCAGGGTGTTTCAAGCATGCGACTGGGCGTGCTCCTGGCTGCCATCCTGAGGAGGCCATGTGCATCCACAGTCGCATGTCTATTGCAGCCATGGAGGCAGCCACCAGTCCTGTGAAAATGGGTAGCTGTGCGTGGTTGCTGTGCACAATGGACACCTTGCCCCCTGGCAGTCTGCTGCATGCGACAGGTGTTCAACATTTTTAGAGGCGAGCTGTGTAGGATCAGGATGTTAGACGTGTGCTGATGGGGTGTATTTGGGGTGGATGGCACAGGACAACACGCTGCGCGCTTGGGACATGCGGCCGTACGCGCCGGCCAACCGCTGCGTGAAGGTGTTCACGGGCCACTCGCACAGCTTTGAGAAGAACCCGCTCAAATGCGACTGGTCTCCCGACGGCACCAAGGTGTGCTTTCTCCTCCATCTGCTGAAAAAGCATTCCAGCATCGCATGTCTCTGCAGCAGGCAAGAGCTCTGCAGTAGGATGCGCAAGCACAAGTTTGCCGCTTTTCCTTTTTTCAGTAAAGGAGCTGTTGCGTTGCTGAAAGGGGCATCGTCCAGTGCCTGCTCCCTACACAAGACCGTCGAGTATCACCCACCCATAATGCTTGTGGGGATCACTTTTGTTTTGCAGCCTTAGCATGGCCTAAAGCGCCACTGGTGGTATAATCGAAGTCCCTTTGTGAAGGCAAGTGTACCAGCGGTGACAGGGTGAGCATGATTCCCCACAGCAGCATGCGTGCTCATGCGGGCATGTGCGCGCAGGTGACGTGCGGCAGCGCGGACCGCATGGTGTGCATCTGGGACGTGGCAACGCGGCGCCTGCTCTACAAGCTGCCGGGCCACAACGGTTCGGTCAACGAGGCCACCTTCCACCCACTCGAGCCCATCGTGGCATCTGCCTCCAGCGACAAGCAGCTGTACCTTGGAGAGCTCGTGCTCTGAGCTCTCCAAGGTGTCTTGTGTTGTCATCTGCTTGTCTTGTGAGCAGCAAGAAGCTTGTTCTGTGAGCAGCAACAAGCTTGTCTTGCGAGTGGCAAGTGTGTGTTGTGAGCAGCGAAGAGCTTTTCTTGTGAGCAGCGACGAGCTTGTCTTGCGAGCGGCAAGTTTGTCTTGTGAGCAGCGACGAGCTTGTCTTGTGAGCAGCGACAAGCTTGTCTTGCGAGCGGCATGTTTGTCTTGTGAGCAGCAACGAGCTTGTCTTGTGAGCAGGTAAATTGAATGTGGGGTGTGTCGAAGACATGTGTGCTGAGGGGCAGCGCAGAATGATCAGCACTATCGCCAGTACCTTACAACTGGAGGGTGCAGACTGCATGGGGACCTCTCAGGATCGGTCTGTTCTATGAGCCCGGGCATCAGGATGGTCTGAACTACTGGCCTGCATTTTTTGGCTGCTGGAGTATGACAGCTGCCTGACAGCTGAAGGAAGTGGGGTTTCTTGTTAAGAGCGCAACTTTAGGAGGATGCTGAGTTGCTGGATGCAGTCACCACCTGTAGAGCTGTTAGACCAGGGGTGACTCAAAAGGTCTGTTTTGAAATCTGGCGAGATGGTGTTGGCTGCAAACTTGCTGTCTAGCAGTTTGGGCATTCAAAGAGGTGGTACACCAGTCTGGCTTGTGGGGAGTCCTGAAACGACTAACACGTTAAGGTGAGGACATGCGAGCTGTACACATGGAATTAATGAATCCACCGGGCTTATTGGCTGTCTTAAAAAATAACAATGTAGTACCACCTTCCGCACGAAACTTCAGAACCTTCAGAACTTCACTAGCATAAGTGGCGGGCTCAGCAGAATAGGACCCATGGTGTGGCCAAAGCACAGAATGCCGACAGGCACAAGCAGGTAGGCATTTCTCATTAAAATCGCATGCGGCAGTGGCACAAAGGGAAATACCCCCGACATGACCATAAATGCAAGGGGAATGACAACGCCGAAGACAGCATACACCCAACGATAGGTGTACAGCACGAAGCGCAGCTCCCTGAAAAAATTTGTCTGCTTGATCTCCTGCACAAATGGACACCCGCGGACATTTCATCAGTCTTCAATAAGAATGGCCAGCTTTCGCATGCGTGAGTCTGCATTGGACAGCTCAGGGGAAATTGTAGAAGTTTCCTTCTTCTAGAAGAGCAGAATGGTGATGTGAAAATCACCTTGCTTGTGGCTCCCCAGCTTGCGGTGCTGAGACCCAACAAGTGCGCGGCTATGGCCCAACTCAGATGCCAGCTGTGCACAGGACACAGCTGATGTCACAGGTTGCCATCCTTCAAGTTTCAAGTGGATAGCATCAATTTTTTATTATTACTATTACACGCTTTTCCTGCCAAAAGGCAAGGTACGTCCTGCAGACAGGCTGCAGTTAAAGGCTGCCACAATCCTACCCCTTGTTGGACTCGCCAGATCCAAG